>Ga0209172_10000335_pt1 | contig 133989 bp, 127 predicted proteins | sample LarsenN4metaG_FD_184113 | JGI IMG/M metagenome (GOLD analysis project Ga0209172, IMG submission 184113) | Hot spring sediment bacterial and archeal communities from British Columbia, Canada, to study Microbial Dark Matter (Phase II) - Larsen... ... | reverse complement strand
CTTCCCCCTTTAACCCCTGCAACACTATGGCACTCTTCTGCTCTACAGTCCAGTTTCTCTTCATCTGTTTCTCCTGGTCTCTGACCTAATTTAACTCTCCAACCCTCTATTTGCCACGTGTCCACTTTCTCAGGGGTTCAGTATACTGGTGAATTATATATTTGATAAGGACCGACCTCCCTGTCTGGGAGTTGAACCGGGGAATTGCTGGACGCCTCCACCAAATCAAGCGTGTTGCTTGCCAGTACCCTAAGTTTGATATCCAACTCTTCTTGTATAAGTTGGGACGTGATAGAATCTATCATGGCCGGCAAGCTGGGAGCTATGTGATTCCATGAGGAAGGGGCAGACACTCTACCGAATGATAGAAAGTTGACTGGTCCAAGGATTTGGTGAGGGTGGGCCAGGTCTTTGGATCACTTCACCTTCCCCAGTTCCTTCAGCCTCTGCAATCGCTGGGGCTCATCCCGGCTCAACCAGGGGTCTTTAGAGAGGTATTGATAGGCTAAAGCAAAATAGGGGGTAGCTTCCTGGTCTTTTTTCAAGGCCAAAAGACACTCGGCAATCTCTTCAAAGACGTAACCATCCTGTTCTTCCCCGGACTCTTTCCATTCTTTTTCGAGCTCTTTCTGCATAGTTAAAGCAGAATCAACTCTTCCCAGCAGGCGCAGGGTCTTGGCCACACACCATTTGGCAATCCGGATTTGGTCAGGTTTTTTTTGCTCCTGCCGGAAAGTCAGGGCCTTTTCAAACATCGCTAAGGCGGAATCATATTTCTCCTGCGAAAAATAATCCCAGCCGATGTTGTTATACAGGCTTCCCAGCCAGTTACGCGCCTTAGGCTGTGATGATTTTTCCGCCAATGAAAGGGCTTTCAGATTCCAGCCCATATGCTGTTCCCCAGGAGTGGCAATCGCCAGCATGTGAGCTGCATCCACTGCAAAGAAATCTAAACCAGATTTGGAAGCCTGCTCCCAGGCTTCATTAAACAGGAGAACAGCCTTATCCTTCTGGCCGGATGAATTAAATACTCGTCCGCGCTCCAATAAATATCGAACTCGGGCTTGCGGTCCGGCCGCATCCAGCATAGCGGAGACTGAATCAAGCAAAGTATGGGCCTGCTCGAATTTCTGCTGCAGAGCTAAGGTGCGGGCGATCTGGGTCTTTAATTCGGCCAAGTAGGCTGGGTCACCGGACTTCTCTGCCATCGGCAGCAGCTGCCGGAACTTGGCCTCAGTCTCGGCCGGCTTATCGTAATTCCATAGGGAATCGAAGTCTGGTTTCTGATTAGCAGATGATGAATTCAGCATAGCTAAAACTCCTATGATTAATAACAAAATTGGCATTCGAAGGCCAATGTAATTATGGCAAACAACAAAGTCCAGAAGGGGGAGGGGCGCCATTTTTAGTAATCTTGATGTTACCGGTCTGCTTTACGGTGAAGATTCTCTGCTGGGCCCTGTGCGAGGTGGTGACAAAAAGAGGACTGGAAAGACCAAAGGCTACAACTGTGGTGGTCAGGAGAGTCTGAGCTAGAGCGCTTTCAGATTGCCAGACACAGACCAAAAGCGCTGAAGTTAGAATTGTCGTGAGAAATTTATTTTTTAGCTGGCAAAACTCGTTCGTAGGCTCTCCACCATACAAATTACACAATCAAAAGCAGGCTTTATTTACTATACGAGGCTGAACCGGTATCTGTTAAACAGAAAATGAGGTGGGTGTTTCTTCTTGAAGGCTGAAATTCATTTCGCTTGCTTTTGACCTCTGTATTGTGCGTTATTGAATGAAAATCGAGACAATTCCTGGAATCCAAATCAAGAAAGGCCCGGACTTCGAGAATGCGCTACTGCTGGAAATGGTACGGGAAGATTGGGTTGCTGATAATTGCGGCGGCGGAAGGATTGCTTTTCCTGCAAATACGGCCATTTACTATCTATTTCACTCCCCTAGTCTGGACCGGCTATATCCTGCTGGTTGATAGTTTGGTCTATCGCTTGGAAGGGGAATCACTTATCTCTACACATTTAAGGAAGTTTCTGGTAATGTCGGCTCTTTCGATTGGATTCTGGTACGTTTTTGAATTTTATAATCTGTTTATCAAGAACTGGCAATATGTCGGTCTGCCGGAAAACAAGTTCTGGCGCTATTTGGGTTATTTCTGGTCTTTTGCCACTATCTGGCCGGCCCTATTTTTGACTCAGCAATTACTTGAGTCTCTAAACCTTTTCAATGTGACCACGAGAATAAGCTCAGGCAGGCTCAGCCCTACATTTGTAAAGATATCCGTGTTAGTAGGCACGGCGTTTTTGCTCTGGCCGATAATTTTTCCTTCACAATATCTGGCGGCACCGCTCTGGCTGGGATTTTTCCTGCTTTTAGATCCAGTCAATTATCTCTGGGGAGAAGAATCAATCTTGGGAGACTGGGTAGCTGGCAAGAGAGAAAGTTTGTACACTCTGTTTCTTTCCGGTCTAATCTGTGGCATCTTGTGGGAGTTCTGGAACTTCTGGGCCGAAGCCAAGTGGATATATGCGGTGCCGATTGCGGGAAATCTCAAAATCTTTGAAATGCCGGTCATTGGCTATCTTGGTTTTCTGCCCTTTGCTTGTGAAGTTTATAGCATGTACAACTTTGCCATAGGCGTGTGGCACAAACTCAAGAGAACTTTGGGCGTAGGTATTGTAGAAAGCTGTCACGGTGCAACCATCTAACAAGCCCTTTGGGGTCGAGATTCACCAGCTGGACTGGATTCCTAACTTCTTGAAGGAAAGCCAGTTAGAGCAGATATTTCCGATTCTCAGAGCGATTAAATTTGATCGGAAACTTTTGGTCCTTTTCAACTATCTCAAAGAGAAAAGCAGGGCCAGAGAATTTCTGGACTTAGGGAGCGGAGCAGGCAATGTAGTAGAGTACCTTGTGAAAAACTCGCCCGGCCACTATACCTACTTTATCTCGGATTTGCAACCATACTGGCAATCTTACCGGGAAATCAAACAGAGGAACTCTGGGAGGATAGATTTTGTTCCCTATAGGGTGGATATGTGTGAGGCGGATGGAATCTTAAAAGATAAAGCGGTGACTATCATAACCACCTTCCATGAATTAGACCGCCGGCAGGCACAGAAGGTGATTACCAATCTGATGAAGAATTCAAAAGCCTTTCTGATAGCCGAGCCGGTCAATAAATCGGCCGGGCAGCTTCTGAAACTCCCTTTGATATCACTCTACTTCTGGCTGGCTCCTCTATTTGCCAAGCCCAAGTCATTTGGCCGGCTGTTTTTCACCTGGGGGTGGCCGATTTTGCCGTTATTTCACATCCATGACGGTTTAGTGAGTCTGCTGCGCTCTTACCGAAAAGCAGACTTTGTCAGAATGCTTCAGAATGGTCACTCCTCAGGATGGCAATGGGAGGTAGACCACTTTGGGCCTGACACCACTTACGTCTTGGCCTGGAGAAAAAGTGAATCCTAGAATCATAGCCATCGGCACCGCCAACCCACCGGAAAAATTCACTCAGGAGGAGATTTACAATTTGTGCGGCTATCAGAGCCAGAAGGTCAAGTCGATTTTTGAAAACTCGGATATCCAAACGCGCCATCTCTATGTCAACCGAAGAAATTTTCAGCCCTTTGAAACGGTGGATGAATTAAATCAGCGCTACAAAGAGGGGAGCTTGGAAATTGCCTGTTCGGCCATCTGCAATTCGGTTAAACCGGCCAGCCTCAAGGTCAAAGAGATAGATTTCCTGGGAGTGGTCTCCTGCACCGGTTATCTCTGTCCCGGTTTATCTTCTCTCTTAATCAAGAGAATGAGTTTCCGAAATGATCTCCAGCAGGCCAATATCTTGGGAATGGGATGTGGGGGAGCGATGCCAGGATTGCAGAGAACCTTTGATTATGTCAAATCTCATCCTGACAAGAAAGGATTGTTCGTAGCAGTAGAAATCTGCTCCGCAGCTTATTTCATAGACACCAGCCTGGAGACCATAGTCGGAAATGCCATTTGTGCAGATGGCGCTGCCGCCGTGGTCTTGAGTAACGGAAATTTGTCAACCGGTCCGGAAATATTAGACTTCGAAAGTCTGATAATTCCGGAACATCAAGACAAAGTGGGTTTCAGCCAGGTGCAAGGAAGACTGCGCATCATCTTGGACAAGGATGTACCTGAACTGGCCGGGCCGGCGGCGGTCAAAGTCGTCCAAAGACTTTTAGCCAGAAACGGTTTGGCGAAGACCCAGATTAAGCATTGGATTCTCCATTCCGGCGGAAGAAAAGTCATCGACCGGCTGCAGGAAGATTTGGGACTGCAACCGGAGCAGGTCAAACACACCAAGTCTATCTTGAAAAACTTCGGCAACATGTCCTCCCCGACCGTCATCTTCGTCTTAAATGAGATCATGCAGAAAGAGGACCCCAGGCCTGGCGATTACGGAATAATGTTGGCCCTGGGTCCGGGCTTATCAGTCGAAACCGCTCTGTTGAGGTGGTAATATGAAATCTCTAATCATAGTTTTTGGTACAATTGTCTTAGGCTGGGGATGCGCCGCTACTTTGGCCCCCAGAATCACGGATACATCAGTACACCGAAAGGTGGGCGACCGGGAGGAGTGTCTTTCCTGCCATTTAAGAGGAATGCACGGAGCTCCGGTGGCTCCGGCCCGGATGCTGAAGGAAGACCGCCGAGTCTGCACCCGCTGCCACAGATAAGAGTTGCTTTTAGTCAGTCGTGAGTTAAATTAAGGGGAATTCACAAAAGGAGTAGAGGTAGTGACAAACCAGGCCAAGACGCTTAGAGAATTGAAGAAATCGGGCTATAAGAGCATTTCGGTAAAAGATGAATTAAGAAAAAACTTAATAGAAAAGCTCAAGCAGAATGAAAATCTTTTTCCAGGAATCATCGGCTATGACAAGACCGTTATCCCTCAACTGGTCAATGCCATTCTCTCCAAACATGACTTCATTTTGCTAGGTCTAAGAGGACAGGCCAAGACCAGAATTTTGCGCTCGCTGGTCAGTTTGCTGGATGAATACATTCCGGTCATCAAGGGATGCCCCATCAACGACAATCCTCTGGCTGCGGCCTGTGTTCCCTGCCAAAGGAGGCTACAAACCCAGGGAGAAAACCTAGAAATAGACTGGGTCGGCCGGGAAGCCCGCTATCAGGAGAAATTAGCCACCCCGGATATCACTATCGCCGATTTAATCGGCGATATAGACCCGATTAAAGCGGCCCGGGAGAAATTAGATTTCTCGGATGAGCAGGTGATTCACTACGGCATCATCCCCCGCACCAACCGGGGAATCTTTGCCATTAATGAACTGCCGGATTTGCAGCCGCGTCTGCAAGTAGGGTTGCTAAACATCATGGAAGAGAAGGACATTCAGATTCGTGGTTTTCCCATCCGCATGCCTCTGGATATCCTGTTGGTCTATTCTGCTAATCCTGAGGATTATACTAATCGGGGCAATATCATCACTCCTCTGAAAGACAGAATCGACTCTCAAATCATGACCCATTATCCTCAGGCTCTGGAAGATGGCCTGGCGATTACCACTCAGGAGGCCTGGACCGAGAGAGGCCTGAAAGTGAGCCTGCCGGACTTTATGAAGGAAATCATCGAAGAGATAGCCTTTGCCGCCCGCAAGTCGGAATACGTTGATCAAAATTCGGGCGTGTCGGCCCGTCTTCCCATTTCAGCCATTGAGAATTTAGTTTCCAACGTGGAGAAAAGGGCCCTTTTAACCGGCGATAAGGTCTTATATCCCCGAATCTGCGACCTGATTGCGGTAGTCCCTTCAGTCACCGGCAAAGTGGAATTAGTCTATGAAGGGGAACAGGAGGGCCCTGGAATCGTGGCCTTTAACCTGATTGGCAGAGCGGTCAAGGAGGTCTTTGGCCGCTATTTCCCGGAAGTGCCCAAGAGCGGAGCGCCATCAGGCAACAGCCAATACGCGGAAATCTTGAAGTACTTCTCCTCCGGCCACAATATAGAACTCTCGGACGAGGCCACTTTCGAGCAATACTTAGCAGCCTTAAACCGAATTCCAGGACTCAGGAAAATAGTGGAAGAGCATCTGCCACCCGGGGCTAAAGAGGAAATACCCTTGAGGATGGAGCTGATCTTAGAAGGCCTGCACCAGCACAATCTGATTGGCAAAGAGACTTTCGAGAATGCCTTCCGCTACACCGACATGCTCTCCACCATGCTGCGGGGCATGGAGGATTAAGTGCGCCTGAGATACACCAAGTGGAATCAGGAGCTCTTCAAACAGCTCAAGGATTTCCAGAGTCTGCTGCAAATCTTCAACTATCTGATTCTGCAGACCGCCGGGGATGTGGATAAGACTTTCCGGTTGATGCAGTATCTGCAGAGGCAGGGGATTTTAGACCAGGGGTTCGATCTGGGAGAGTTCAAAAAGCGCTTGGAAGAAGAGGAGATTGTCAGAAGAGATAAGCTCAACTATAAACTCACCCATAAAGGCGAGAGGAGAATTCGCTCCGAATCACTGAAGCTAATCTTCAATAATCTCAAAAAAGGCCCCCTCGGTGAGCATGCCATCCCGCGAGAGGGGATAGGCACCAAGGAATATCTGCCGGAGAGGAGGTCATTTCAATTCGGAGATGAGATTGCGGACATAGATTTCCGGGAATCGATTTTTAACACTCTGAAACGAATCGGCCCGGAAGAGCTCTCCCTGGTTGAAGATGATTTGCGAGTCCAGGAGGCGGAGAGCTCCACTTCCTGTGCCACGATTTTACTTTTAGACATCTCTCACTCCATGATTCTCTACGGCGAAGATAGAATCACGCCGGCTAAGCAGGTCTCTTTAGCTCTGACCGAGTTGATTCAGACCCAGTTTCCCAGAGATAGCCTGAATCTGGTGCTGTTCGGGGACGAAGCCTATGAGGTCAAATTAGACGAACTTCCTTATGTCGAGGTCGGCCCTTATTACACCAATACCAAAGCCGGACTGCAATTGGCCCGGCAGATTTTATTGCGCAAGAAGCATCCCAATAAGCAGGTTTTTTTGATTACTGACGGCAAGCCTTCTCTGATTATGAAGCCGAATGGACAAATTTATCGCAATTCAGTCGGTTTAGACCCGATTATCGTCAACCGCACCTTAGATGAAGCAGTGGCCTGTCGCAGGAAGAGGATTACCATAACTACGTTTATGGTGACTTCTGACCCATATTTGCAGACCTTTGTCAAGAAGTTGACTGAGTTGAACAAAGGTAGGGCTTACTTTACTTCGCCGGACAGTCTGGGAGAATATATTTTCTGGGATTTTGTGAGTAATAGAAGAAGAAAGCTTCATTAGATAAGTGGCTTTACTTTTTCTGCGGAAATAATTAGACTAAGTTTATGCGATGGGGCAGTAGCTCAGTTGGGAGAGCGTCTCGTTCGCAACGAGAAGGTCGCCAGTTCGAATCTGGTCTGCTCCAGATTGTAATTAACAAAACTGAAACTCATTCGTATTGATAAGTAAACCTGACGGAAGGAGGTGAATATATGAAAAAGTTTAGAATAGCGCTGATGTTTGGTTTGGGGGTTCTTGCTTTAGTCTCCCTTCTGGCTTGGGCTGGTGATGAAAAACAAGCGGACCATCCCCAGATGAGCAAGGAGCAGATGAAGGCGGAGTTCTCCAAATGTTACATGTGCAAAAACATGGTCCCCTATATGGACAAGGCCTGGTACCCCACCCTGAGTTGGGAGATTTACAACACCAAAAACGGGATGGTCATGATTGAGCACGTGGGGGACAATTCCGGCATGGCCGAGTACAAGACTTTGTTTGCTGCCTTTGAGAAGGCCAGCAACGATGCCAGGAAGTGGTCAGATGCCGAAGCCAAAAAGCAGCTGTGCGAGCACTGCCAGGGGATGTTCTCCCTGATGAGGGCAGGCGCTGTGGATGATTGGGCTTTGACCAAGGATGGCAGCGTCGGGGTAATAGTTTCCGACAAGCCGGAGACGGTCAAGTTGATTCATGCCCAGGCGGACCAGGCGCGCAAGATGATGGGCTTAGAATAGTTCATGATTTGCAGTTACTTAAGAGGGTACCGGTGGTGCCCTCTTTTTTTATTGGAAGCGGAATCTGAAGATTTGCGTATAACAGACAAACTCATATAATATAAGAAGACAAAATGACTGGCTCCCGCAAGCAGGAACTGATTGAAGAACTGAGAGAAGTCAGGTCAGGATTGCTGGCCACCACCCTGGGTCTGACTGAGAAACAACTGTCCAAGGAGCTGGTGACCGATAAGTGGTCAATCAAAGACGTTTTAGGACATGTCGCCTCCTGGGAGGAAGAGTTTCTCAAAGTGGCTGAAAAGTTTCTAAAGGAAGAAAAGCCGCAATATGACTATTTAATCCCGGAAGAGAATAATTGGAGCGAGTGGAACTTGGCTCAGTGGGAAAAGAAGAAGAATCTGACTTACAAGAAAACCTTAGAGGAGCTATTTGAGATTCACGAACAGTTCGTCAAATTGATGGAGAGTTTGCCGGAAGAAAGTCTCTCCCTGAAGAAATTAGGCTCCTGGGGAAATGAAGCGACTATCGAGCAAATTATCCTCTCGGAAATCGACCACGAAATGGAGCATGCCCGGAAGATATTGGAGTGGAGAAAGTCTAAAGCCAGCATAGTCTGAGCTGCTTTGGAAATTGCACCACCGGATCAGACTAAAAAAATCTCATTCCTTGACACTCTGAAGGAAAGCCGGTATTATTCAGTAAAGAAAGGAAATTATTTTCGTGCTAGACGGGGAACTAGCGGTGCCCTGTGACCCGGAACCCGCTCTACCGGGGTCGAAGTCCCGCTGGCGGTCCGACCTAGCCGGTTCAGTCAAAGGCAAGCGGCGATGAAGGTCAGGTCTGGCGCAACTGCAGCTCACCCAACCCCGTCAGGACCGGAAGGTAGCAGCGGCAAGTGAGTAATGGAGTGTGCCGTCAGGCAGCCTGGCCGGAGCTGGCTGCTTTTAGGCGGCCGGTCTGTGGAAGGAACAACAGCGGGTGCACGAAATGATTAAATAATTTTCTATGACCTACACCATCTTAGCCAGAAAATACAGACCTCAAAAGCTATCTGAGTTGGCCGGACAGGAACAGGTAGTCGTTACCTTAGACAACGCTATCAAGTTGAACCGGATTGCCCACGCCTATCTTTTTGCCGGCCCGAGAGGAACCGGGAAAACCACCACCGCCAGAATCTTGGCCAAGTCGCTCAACTGTGTCAAAGGCCCGACCGTGGAACCGTGCGAGCGGTGCGATAATTGTAAAGAGATTCGGGATTCGGTCAGCTTGGACGTAATAGAAATTGACGGAGCTTCCAACAACAGTGTTGATGATATCAGAAATCTGCGCGAAAGCGTCAAATTCGCTTCAGCCTCGGGAAAGTATAAGGTCTATATCATCGACGAAGTGCATATGCTTTCCGAGTCGGCCTTTAATGCCTTGCTGAAGACTTTGGAAGAGCCTCCATCCCATGTGATTTTCATTTTCGCTACGACCGAGCCGAATGAGATTCCTCCCACAGTCTTATCCCGCTGTCAACGCTTCAATTTCAAGAGGATTCATTTGCCCATAATTGTGGATAGGGTCAGAGAGATTGCCAGGGCTGAAAAGATGGACTTATCCGAAGAGGCGGCTTATCTTTTAGCACAGAGAGCGGAGGGGAGTTTGCGGGATGTCTTGTCTCTGCTGGATCAGGTGGTGGCCTTCGGCGGAGAGAAGATTACTAATGAATTGGTTTTGAAAACCTTAGGTTTAGTTAATCAGGAAGTCTTCTTTACTCTGACTGAGCATATTTTCAAGAAAAATGGCCAAGCGGTCATCTCACTTTTCAATCAAATCTTGGACGAAGGGGCAGATGTGAGTGAATTCGTCAATTCATTAAATCTGCACTTCCGCAATCTGCTATTGGCAAAGCTGGGTCTGGCTTCAGAGCAGATTTTAGAACTGCCCCAGGTTTACGTAGAAAGGTATCAAAAGGCCTCCGGGCAGTTTGATGAAAGGGATTTATTGCGGATGCTGAAGATTGTCCAAGAGTTGGGGAGTACCATCAAGAACGCAGACCCGAAAATCAGCACGGAGATGGCCTTGCTCAGGCTAGTGACCTTAGAGGAGACCGTCAAGATTGAGGAATTGCTGAGTAGAATAAAGGAAACTAATCCATCGTCAGGTGAAATTCAATTAAGCAGAACAACAGCATCCAGGCCGATGGAAGAGAAGGAATCCGGCTCGGCCAAAGCTTTTCAGCCCAGTGAAATCAAGCATGGGACTGCTTACGCTGTCAAAGCTGAATCAGGCGATATTCAATCTGGCTGGCAGCTCGTTTTGGAAAAACTAAAGAAAGAGAAACCGTCATTAAGCAGCTTCCTGCAGGATGTCCAGCTGGCAGCCTTTGACGAGAAAGAACTGCATTTGGAGTTTGCCGGGGACCGGGCTTTCCAGAAGCAGTTAGTGGAGAAGCGGGAGAACTTATCCTATCTGCAGAAAATAGCCGAAGAGATTCTGGGGTCGCCTTACAAAATCAAGTTAGCCGTGAATTCGACTAAAGCCTCGCCAGCCGGCCCCGCATCCACCAAGCAGGCCAAGCCCGATTTAGAAGAACTGAAACAAAAAGACCCTTTGCTGAAGGATATCTTAGACACTTTTCAGGGTGAAGTAATCTAATACGGAGGAAGAATGCTCAAGGACATGGGAAACATGATGAAGCAGATTCAGAAGATGCAGGCCCAGATGGGAGAGATTCAGAAAGAATTAGAGAATAAGAGAGTGGAAGGGAGTGCTGGCGGAGGCATGGTCAAGGTCATCGCCAATGGCAAGCAGGAGATTTTAGAAATCAAGCTTGAGCCGGAAGTGGTCAATCCCAATGACGTAGAAATGCTACAGGATTTAATCGTGGCGGCAGTCAATCAAGCCCGGCAGAAGGCCCTGGAACTCATGGCGGAGGATATGTCCAGGCTGACCGGCGGGATGAAATTGCCCGGTTTTCCTTTCGGCATGTAATCTATGTTCAAGTCCTCAGAGTCGGTCGACCGTCTCATCGAAGAGTTCTCCAAACTCCCCGGCATCGGCAGAAAGACTGCGATGCGGCTGGCTTTTTATATTCTCAAAGAGGATAAGTCTGAAGCGGATAGGCTGGCTCAAGCTTTGCTGGACGTCAAGGAGAGAGTCAAATACTGCTCAATCTGCTTCAATATAACTGAGACAGACCCCTGTTTTGTCTGTCAGGATGAGAAAAGGGATAAAAGCATCATCTGCGTGGTGGAGGAGGCGAATGATGTTCTTGCATTAGAAAAGACCGGGGAGTATAAGGGGCTTTATCACGTTTTAGGCGGGGCTTTATCTCCATTAGATGGGATTGGGCCGGACAATCTGCGGGCGAAGGAGCTGTTGCTTCGCTTAAAAGATGGGGTGAGTGAGGTGATTTTAGCGACTAATCCGAATGTGGAAGGGGAGGCGACTGCGATTTATCTTTCTAAACTGATTAAGCCTCTGGGGATAAAAGTTACCCGGATTGCGCGGGGGTTGCCGGTGGGTGGGGATCTGGAGTATGCGGATCAGGTGACTTTGATGCGCGCGCTGGAGGGGAGGAGGGAGTTTTGAGGAGCACAGGATTTCCTCCTGTAGTCGATGAAAGAACCAGAAAGTTAATACTTGGTACTTTTCCCGGAGAGGAGTCAAGAAACAAAAATCATTATTATGCTAATCCTAGTAATCAGTTCTGGAAGATTATGGGTGACCTTTTTTGTTTTGATAAATATGCGGAGTACAACCACAAAGTTAGGGCACTATTAGAGAATGGAATCGGACTTTGGGATGTCATCGAATCCTGTGAAATAGTTGGAAGTAAGAACAAAGACATTCGAAATCATATTTTTAATGACTTTCAGACATTCTTCAAAAGATATCCCTTAATTAAAAAGGTGTTCTTTAATGGAAAGTATGATCCAGGAGTATACTTTCGGGAGGCGACACGGGATTTTTCCTTTATTCACAGCATTGAATTTATTGCTTTACCTTATACCTTGTATTTAAACGAAGAGAAAATACAGGTATGGTCAGCTGCTTTAAAGTAGAATCAATCGAGAGATATTGAGCTAAGAGTAGCACCGAATTGTATTGGATATTACTTTTGCCCAACACCCCTCCAAATTTTATTATAAGCTTTTGTAGCGTCCGAGCTTGGTTCGGACGTTCCTACTTCTGAAATTTCAACTTGACAGCGCCGATCTACGTATTAAATTGTGATTGTACAAAATATTGTACCAAGGAGCAGGCAATGGCAACCAAGATAGTAAACGTAAGCAAAGCCCGGGCGACCTTTCTGGATATTATCAAAAATGCCCATCGGGGCTCGAATAAATACATTGTCACCACCAACGGGGTAGCCCAGGCTGTAATCATGGGAGTGGATGAGTACGAGTCCTGGCTGGAAACCGTCAATATCTTGAAGGATGCCTCCTGGGTTAAGGCGCTCAAAGAGGCAGAAGAAGATGTCCGTAAGGGCAGAATCGTCTCTTTTGAAAAGGTATTCGGACGCAGACAGAGAAAATAGGGGCCCACTGGTAATTGACATTTACAGTAGAATTCACTGAATCGGCGCTGAAGGACTGCCGGAAATTGGCTCTGATTGAAACTACTATTAGAGAAGGAATTGCAGTAAACCCTCAGAGCGCAGGCTACAAGCTGGTTGGAGAATTAAAGGGATATTATTCTATTCACGTTGCCGAATACAGGCTTGTGTATCAAATCGAGGCCGGCGAGAAGAAGGTCATAATCTATCGTATTCGGCATCGCAAAGACGTTTATCGTTAATTCGCACAATCAGGACAGTTCCCAAAAAATCCGCCTGCCCAACCCTTTACCCACCTACTAATTACACCCCTAAACCAACCCAATTTCTGGTCGATAAAAGCATTATAAGATGACTCACTTCGGGGACAAGACAGAGAGAATTGACCTGATATTGACTAATCAGGCTGAGCCCTTGCCGGCAGAACATTCTCCCAAAGACCGGCAGCTTTTCACCCTGGAAGTACTCTCCAAATTAGCCCAGCAGTACTCCAGCCAGCCTGATTTCAAGGACCTGATTGATTACTTACTGCAGACCATCTCCGAACAGTTCTCTGCCCCTAACACTTTTGCCGTGTTGCAGCATCCCTTTTTCCCGGGGGTGGAGCATAACTATTTTGGCACCGGGTCGTATCAGAACAACGAGTTTCTGAAGAGCATGAAAATTACCATCGAGCACTGCAACTATTTCTTGAAAAACAAAGGCCCCCAGAGGGTCAAAGGCCTGGACTTAAGGGGGCGCTCGGCCAGTCTGGGATTTATGCTGGCGGAGAGTAACGTAGAGCTAATTACCCCTCTTTTACACAATAACAACGTGATAGGTCTGATTGGCCTGGGCTCCAATGTGAATAAGAGTGATTATGAGGACTATCAACTAGACCGGCTGGATGCTCTGGTTTTTGCGATTGTCCCTTTCATCGTCAACTCATTTCGCTTTACAGAGATCAGCAATCTGTTCAAGTGGGGCCAGGATTTGATCGACAACATCCGGCAGGGGGTTTTTGTCTTCGACAAGAATGACCTGTTAAAAAAGATAAATACACCCGGTTTCAAAATACTGAGGTCCTTCAAGCCCAATGTGCCGAGCATCGACTCACTCTACCGGGTGCACATCAATCTGATTTTCCCGGAAATCATTTACCCCGGATTAATCCAGAGAATGAATCTGGCCAAAAAATTGGACAACTTCGAATATGCCGGCATACTCCGGGCTGGCTCAGGGCCCAATCAAAAACTGTATAATCTTTATATGGGTCAAACTTCGGGGAAGACTAGTGAGGAGACTGACCGGGTAATCACACTGGAGGATATTACCTCCCAGAAAAATAGCGAGCAGAGATTCCTGGAAGTGGAGGTTATGGCCCAGAAAGCGGCTTTGGCTGCGGCAGTGTCCGAACAACTAATTGGGATCCACAAGGCGGTTCAGGGAGGACTGGAGCTAATTCACTCTTCCTCTGAAATGGAGGATTCTGCCAGTTTAGCCACGGTATGGGGAGTCCTGGAAGGAAAATTCAAGGAGATTGAGCGGTTGTGCACTAATCTGAAGGGGGGTGGCGAATTAGTCCCCCGAAAAAGACCCTGTAATCTGAATTCAATTATAGACGAGGTTCTTACTTACTTGAAGGTGCAGGAAAGATTCAAACGGACTTCCATCGCCAAAAAGCTGGATCCAGCTCTTTCAGACTTGGAAATCGACCCGGATCAGATTGCCCTGCTTATACTCCAGCTTTTGAAAAATGCTGCTGATGCCGTCAATGAGAGCCAAAGAGAATCAGGGGAAGTGATTGTGAGGACCGAAATGCGGGGTAGTGAAACTTTTGTAACCATATCTGATAACGGTCAGGGTATCAGACCCGAGATCAAGGAGAAGCTTTTTAAGGAACATTGCACCACCAAAGGGGAGGGACACGGATACAGTCTCTTAACCTGTTCAAAGATATTAGAAGGTCATCAATGCCAAGTTGAAATAGATTCTAACCCAGGCAAAGGCGCCACCTTCAAATTGATATTTCCCACCGGCCAGCAAAACCTCGCTTTTATAGAGAAAGACTTAGACTCGACTCAAGGCTGGCAGCCATCCTTTTAAGGTAGCACGGATTGTAGCTATCCTCACTTCATTGACTTTCACCGGATTGAACTTTTAGCTATTCATTTTAGCTATGGATATTCCCCTGGCCCAACACCCCTGCGCATTTTATTATGAACTTTTGTAGCGTCCGAGCTTGTCCCGGACGTTTTCTTACCCGATTGCGCTTTCCACCTGAATTTCGTATTTTAACTTGAAATCGTAATCAGACCAAATATATGTTCACCGACCTAATCACCAAAATCTTCGGCTCCAAGCATCAGCGGGACGTCAAGAAGATCTGGCCCCTGGTGGAGGAGATAAACTCCTTTTGCGAGGGGCTCTCCACCCTCTCTGCCGACCAGCTCTCGGCCAAGACCGAAGAGTTCAAGCAGCGCCTCTCTGAAGGCCAGACCTTAGACGAGGTTTTGCCAGAAGCCTACGCCGTAGTCAAGGAAGTCTGCCGGCGTTTGTGCGGCAAGTCCTGGGAAGTAGTGGGAATCCCCATCACCTGGAATATGGTCCCCTTTGACGTGCAGCTCATAGGAGGGGTGGTCCTGCATCAGGGGAAGATTGCGGAGATGGCGACCGGTGAGGGAAAGACCTTAGTTGCTACCCTGCCTATGTATCTGAACGCCCTGACCGGCAAGGGGGTACACTTAGTCACCGTCAACGACTACTTAGCCCGGCGTGACGCAGAGTGGATGGGCGAAATTTTCAAGTTTCTCGGTTTAACGGTCGGCTGCATTCAGAATCAGATGGACAACGCTACTCGCAGAGTTCAATACAGCTGTGACATCACCTATGGCACTAATAATGAATTCGGGTTTGATTATCTGCGAGACAATATGGCCATTCGATTAGAAGATAGAGTTCAGCGTGGCCACAACTATGCCATTGTGGATGAAGTCGATTCAGTCTTAATCGATGAAGCCCGAACTCCTTTAATCATTTCCGGCCCGGTGCAGGCTGCGCCAGAAAGATATGGAGAGATGAAACCTCTGGTGGAGCAGCTGGTTAAGAAGCAGACCGTCTCAGTAAACAGAATGCTCTCTGAGGCTGAGGAATTGCTGGAAAAAGGGGAGGAATATGAGGCGGGAGAGAAATTTCTGGCTGTTCAGCGCGGGGCGCCCAGAAACAAAAGATTGTTGAAGCTGATTAAAGAGAAAGGGGTGGCGAAACTCATCCGCCAGGTAGAAAGTGATTACCTCCGGGACAAAAAACTGCATGAGTTAGATAATCTCTTACACTTCAGCATCGACGAGAGGGAGCACACCGTCAATTTGAATGAATTGGGGCGCTCTATGCTCTCGCCGCAGGACCAGCAGTTGTTTGTGATTCCGGATATAGTGGAAGGCTTACACCAAATTGATTCGGATGAGTCTCTTCCTACGCAGGAAAAACAAAAGAAAAAAGAAGAGCTCTACCGCCTGCATGCCGAGCGCTCGGAAAAAGTTCACAATATAGCCTCACTTTTGAAGGCCTACTCACTCTTCGAAAAAGATGTTGACTATGTAGTTCAGGATGGCAAGGTTCTGATTGTCGACGAGTTCACCGGGCGGTTGATGCCGGGCAGAAGATATTCCGAAGGCCTGCATCAGGCTATCGAGGCTAAAGAGGGGGTTAAAGTAGAAGGGGATACTCAGACCTGGGCCACGATTACTCTGCAGAACTATTTTAGGCTGTATGAGAAACTGGCCGGAATGACCGGAACAGCAGTAACTGAAGCAGGGGAGTTCTGGGAGATTTACAAATTAGATGTGACGGCCATTCCCACCAATGAACCGGTAAGAAGGCTTGATTTTGATGACGTGATTTATCGCACCAAAAGAGAAAAATACAACGCCATCATCGATGAGATTATTGAATGCTATAATGCAAAGAGGCCGGTCTTGGTAGGAACAATTTCAGTTGAAGTCTCAGAAACTTTGTCCCGCATGTTGAAGAGGGTTGGCATCCCACACAATGTACTAAATGCTAAATACCACCAGCAAGAGGCCGAAATCGTAGCTCAGGCCGGGCAGCCAGGAGCAGTCACGATTGCTACCAACATGGCGGGTCGAGGAACAGATATCAAGCTCGGTCCCGGCGTAGTAAAATCAAGAGGTTGCCGGCTCATAGCCGAGCCGACCGATGAATATGTGGAAAAATGCCCTTACCTAGAAGAATTGAATTGCTATGAAAAAGTCCCCTGCGGTTTGCACATCATGGGGACGGAGAGGCATGAGGCTCGCCGAATTGACCGGCAATTGCGAGGTCGTTCCGGCCGACAGGGAGATCCAGGTTCTTCCCGCTTTTACATGTCCTTAGAAGATGACCTGATGCGTCTGTTCGGCTCGGAAAGAATCGCGGCCATCATGGATCGCTTAGGGGTCAAAGAAGGGGAACTGATTCAGCACCGCATGGTGACCAAGGCGATTGAGCGGGCGCAGAAGAGAGTGGAGGCGCAGAACTTCTCCATCCGCAAGCACCTCTTGGAATATGACAACGTGATGAACCAGCAGAGGGAAGTGATTTATGACCGGCGCCTGGCCACCCTCGAATCTGAGAATCTCAGAGAAGAGGCGACTAATCTGATAAATAATGTTCTGGAAGCCAAAATTGAAAAGCAAGCTTCAGAAGAGTATCCGGAAAACTGGAACTGGGAGGGGCTCAGGGAAGAGCTGCTGAGAATATTCCTTTTAGACCTGCGGGTACCGAAAGAGGAAATCCCCTCTTTGGACAAGGAGAGTTTAAAGGAGAAGGTCTCTCAGATTGTTCTGCAGTTGTACGAATCCAAAGAGACTGCCTTAGGCTCGGAGATGATGCGGCAGTTGGAGAAGTTTGCCTTCCTTACCACCATCGACGACCTGTGGAAAGAGCATCTGTATGAGATAGATGAACTGAAGCGGGGGATTGGGCTGAGAGCCTATGGTCAGCGCGATCCTTTGTTGGAATACAAGCGGGAATCTTTCCGCATGTTTACAGAACTATTGGAAAAGATTGATGAAGAGACGGTGGAGAAGGTTTTCAAAACCCAGGTCGGTGAGCGCAGGCCAGCCAGAAGGCCGGTAAGGGAGCCGCAGTTACAATTAGTTCACCAGGAGGCGACCGGAATGGGTTATGCCACTGCCGCAGTGGGAGAAGCGTTGGATTCTGCCTCCGAGCCGCAGCAGGCTAAGCGTGCCCCGATAAGGGTTGCTCCGAAGGTGGGGAGAAATGATCCTTGTCCCTGCGGGAGCGGGAAGAAGTTTAAGAAGTGTCACGGGGCATAAGAGATTCGTAAATGGAATTATATACTGTGTTTGAAAACGAAGTCTGTCGGGCAAAATGTGTCCCTGTCGGGGGGATAGGATTTGATGGGGAAAGTTTCAGAGTAGAAATATATACTACGGGTAATTCAGTCGAGCGCAAGGTCAATACAAATGTGGGCATTGCTGGTTCTTTAGTCGCTTCTGCCATACAAGTAGCTAGCGACGGTTCGAAAGCAGGTCTTAGGACGGACGAAAGATATGTCCTTGCTATACGTGCGGCGAGGAAGTTTAAAGCACGAAATAAGATGATAGTGGTCGACGACTATAACTATAAGGATTTGTTTAAATTCGGCGCTGACAATAATGAAGCTGAAGAAGAAGTTAAAAACGTGATACTTAAACTGAACAAATTAAAGCCTGGGATTAAGTTTTCCGAGAGAGAAATTTTTGCTTCCACTTTTCTACCAAGGAAAGAGATTCTCAAGTGTCTTACACATTTTGCTGAGGCTGGGTTCTTGGAGAGAGGTGTTGGGATAACACATCAGGAAGCCGGTCTTCCGTCATTAAGTACATATAAATTGACTCCAGATGGATATAAAGAGTCTTTCGTAAGAAATATGACTCAAAGAGCTACCGCAGCAGAGGTAAATATGTATTTCAATATCGTGGATATTCCGAAAATCAGAGGCAAAAAATTCGGTTTTGTTATAATGCCTTTCAGAGAGAAAGAGATAAGCCAGGTTATATATAAAGAATTAATCAAACCGATCTTCGAGGAAAAATCAGGATTTATGTGTATTAGATCAGATGATATTAGGTCTCCTGGCTCAATAGATGACCGTATTTATACCTGCATATAAAAGTGCGAATTCGTTGTGGCAGAATTATCAAAACTTAATAAGAATGTTTATACAGAATTAGGTATGGCTATTCGCGCAAACAAGGTAATCTATATGCTTAGTAAAAAGAGACTTAAGGGCTTGTTTTTCGACACAAGTCATCTCTGGCAAATCATATATAATGATGCTGAAGACCTTAAGACCCAGCTTTCCCAATTAGAAATTCACCTCAAATGAGGGCAAAGTTTAGAATCGAAAAAGACTCTCTCGGCACTCTTAAAGTCCCCCAAGATGCCTACTACGGCATCTTCACTATCCGCGCTAAGCAGAATTTCAATCTAACAGGCACCACGACTCACCCGGTTCTCATAAAATCCCTAGGGATTGTCAAGCAGGCAGCCGCCTTAGCCAATATGGAAGTAGGCTGGCTGGATAAAAAGAGGGGGAAGGCTATTGTGAAAGCCTGCCAGGAAGTCATCGCTGGCAAGTTCAACGACCAGTTCCCTCTGGATATGCTGCAGGCTGGCGCAGGCACGCCTGTTAACATGAATGCCAATGAGGTGATTGCCAATCGGGCGATTGAAATTTTGGGTGGGCGCAAGGGAGATTATTCGGTTGTTCATCCCAATGATCATGTCAATATGGGGCAATCTTCCAATAATGAAATCCCTTCTGCGGTCAGGATTGCGACTTTGCTGCTCCTGCAAGGTTTGCTAAACGAACTTAGTTTATTGGAGAAAGCCTTAATTAGAAAGGCGAAAGAATTTGATAAGATTGTCAAAGTGGGACGGACTCATTTACAGGATGCGGTGCCGATTCGTCTAGGGCAGGAATTTGATGTCTATCGTGAAATCCTTCTGCGGGGGCGGGTAAGCATATTGAAATCCGCGTTGGATTTGACTGAGTTGGGCACGGGTGGAACTGCGGTCGGCACTGGAATTAATGCTCATCCTCGATTTGATAAGTTAGCGGTCAAATACGTGTCGCAGCTGACCGGAATAAATTTTAGCACCACTTCTTCACATCTCTATTTGACGCAATCCATGGCTGCCTTTGCCCATTTTGCCTCAGCTCTGGAAGTTCTCTGCTCCGAGCTAATCAAGATGTGCAATGACCTGATGCTTCTTTCTTCAGGTCCGAAAGCTGGCCTTCAGGAAATTATTTTGCCCGAAGTTGAGCCGGGCTCTTCTATCATGCCGGGGAAAATCAATCCCTCTATTGTGGAGGCTTTTAAGATGGTCTGCCTGCAGGTGCAGGGACACGGTCATACTGTGAAGAAAACAGCTTCAGAAGGGAATCTGCAGTTGAACATCTTTACCCCCTTGGTGGCCTATAATCTCTTCGGCGCCCTGGAAATTTTCAGCCGAGGGATCGATATGTTCAGAATTTTCTGCCTCGAGGGCATCCAGGTCAATGCCAGAAGAATTCAGGAGCTGAATCATCTGTCACTGGCTAACGCAACCGCCTTAAATCCTTATTTAGGCTATGCCCGGACAACCGCGTTAGTAAGAGAATCATTATCCAGAAATCTCCCTTTGAAGAGCCTGCTTCTGGAGAAAAAATGGTTTGAAAAGCAAGAGCTTGACCGCATTTTGGACCCGCATCACCTTACCTCCCCGCAGGAAATTGATAAAAACCTTCAGAAAAAAGTCACCCGGAGATTAAAAAAGGCCAAGTAGCTTTTACTTGACCCCCGCTTTGCAAAAGCCTATTTTCTAGTTTACAAAGCAGGCTTTCACGCCGGAAAATTTATGCTTTCCAAAGTCATCTCATCGGCGGTTCTGGGAATCGACGCCTACACGGTCGAAGTCGAGACCGATCTATTTCCCATGCTGCCGGCCTTTGCGATTGTGGGGCTGCCGGACAATGCGGTCAAGGAATCTAAGGAGAGGGTACAATCGGCCATCAAAAATTCCGGTTTTATTTTCCCCAACAAGAAAATTACCATCAATATGGCCCCGGCTGACATCAAAAAGGAGGGCTCGGCCTTTGACCTCCCCATTGCTGTTGGGATTTTAGCCGCCACCGGCCAGATTGCCAGAGACAATTTTGAAGATTTTGTGATGTTAGGTGAGCTCTCTTTGGATGGCTCTCTGCGTCCTATCAAAGGGGCTTTGCCCATGGCAATCGCCACCAATCAGAATGGATTCAAAGGGATTATTTTACCGCGGGAGAATGCGGAGGAAGCGGCCACGGCGTGCGGAGTGAAAGTCTATCCAGTGGAGCACCTGAAACAGGCAGTGGAGTTTTTAGAAAACGGAAATACTATTCAGCCTTTTGAAATTGACATCGAGCAGGTTTTTAACAAGGCCTTAGAGTACGCCATCGATTTCTCGGATGTCAAAGGGCAACAGCATGCCAAGAGGGCTTTAGAGGTTGCGGCGGCTGGTGGGCACAATATCATTCTGATTGGTCCACCCGGTTCTGGAAAGACTATGTTAGCTAAGAGGCTGCCTACCATACTCCCCAACATGACCTTAACCGAAGCTCTGGAGACAACTAAGATTCATTCTGTGGCAGGCCTTTTGCCGCCCAATACTGCTTTGATTGCCACCCGGACTTTTCGCTCACCCCATCATACGATCTCTGATGCTGGCCTAATCGGTGGGGGCAGGATTCCTCGTCCGGGTGAAGTTTCGCTGGCTCATCACGGAGTTTTATTCTTGGACGAAATGCCCGAATTTCACAAAGATGTCTTAGAAGTCCTGCGCCAGCCCATGGAGGATGGCAAAGTTACTATTTCTCGAGCTTCTATGTCTTTGACTTATCCGGCTCGCTTTACTTTAGCCGGGGCGATGAATCCCTGTCCCTGCGGCTATCACGGAGACCCCACACATGATTGCAGGTGCAACCCGACCCAGATTCAGAAATATATGTCGCGCATTTCAGGGCCGCTTTTGGATAGGATTGACATTCATATTGAGGTTCCGGCGGTGAAGTTTAAGGAGCTATCCGGACAGCCAACTGGGGAGAAGTCGTCAGCGATTCGCGAACGAGTTAATCGGGCCAGGCAGATACAACTGGAAAGATTCAAGAATGAGAAGCACATTTTCTGCAATGCGCACATGGAGTCTAAAGAGATTGGCAAATACTGCCAGATTGATGAGAAGTCTTTAGAGCTTTTGCGGATGGCGATTACTAAGTTAGGTTTGTCGGCCCGGGCGTTTGATAGGATAAAGAAGGTCTCCCGAACGATTGCGGATTTGGAGGGGTTAAAGGAGATTCTGCCGCAGCATATTTCGGAGGGGATTCAGTATCGGAGTTTGGACAGGAATTTATGGATGTGAGATGAAGGATATTTATAGAAAAGCCAGAGAAAAGTACAAACCTAAGAGAGTTAAGGTGCTTTTTATTGCAGAGTCACCGCCACCCCCGAATGGTAAACCAAGGTATTTTTACTTCGAACAAGTACATCAGCATGACAATCTCTTTGTTGCTATGGTGCGAGCACTATACGGAGCCGATGTCGTTAGTCTCGGACGTAACTCAAATACTAAGATTGAACTCCTAAAGAGATTCAAAAAAGACGGCTACTTTCTTATAGATGCAGTCGAATTCCCTTTAGGAGGTTCCCCCTCAGATAGGAAGAGAATGATACTGAAACATGTTGACCAATTGATTGCACGGCTAAAACGGATATGTCATAGAGATATAAAAATCATACTCATAAAAGCAAATATATATCGACTACTAGCTGGAGAATTGAAGAAGAAGGGATTTAATATTCTAAACACTAAACCATTGCCATTTCCTATGTATCAGCACAAGAGCTCATTTACAGATAATCTTAAAAAACTTTTAGAGTGAGAAGGTAGATAAGACATGGACGCAGAAAAACTAATCCAAAACATCAAAGCCCAGCTCAAAGAAATCGACGCTAAGATTGCCTCTCACCCTTATCTGTCTGCCTTGGACGAAGGGAAGGTCAAAAGAGAGGATTTGAAGTTTTTTGCCGGGCATCAGTATCACATCATCAACAGCGACTTAAGAAGTATCGCCCATCTGATTTCCAGAGAGAGCTCGCCTATTGGCAGAGAATTTTCGCAAGGTGTTCTCTTGGGCGAAGCAGAAGCCTTGAAAGGTATCATCACCTTTGCTAAAGCTGTCGGGATGACTGAAGAGGAAATGAGCTTATTTGAGCCTATGCCGGAAGGGTTTGGCTATCCGGCTTTTGTGGCCTGGTTAGGTGCTTATGGTTCGGCGGCGGAGTTGGCGGCGGCTTTTTTGGTGAATTATCAGGCCTGGGGAGCGAATTGTGCCAGGATGAGTAAGGCGCTCAGCTTAAAGTTAAACTTTAAGTCAGAAGAGCTTAAATTCTTTGACCTGTTTGCTAATACTCCATCGGAATTTCAGACTCAGGCGACGGCAGTGGTGGCAGATGGTCTTTCTCGTCATGTTCAACCACATCTGATTGAACGAGCGGCCCGGCTTCTGCAGAGTTACGAATTGATGTTCTGGGATTGCATGTATTCTGGTCTGCCTAAATAAGGAGAAACTGATTGAACTTCAAAACCTTAAAATTAGAAATCGATAAAGGAATTGCAACTCTTACTCTCAATCGTCCGGAAAGTTACAACGCGCTGAATTTAGAATTAGCAGAAGAACTCTTGGACGCAGTTTTGCAGTGTGATGAAAATACCTCGGTTAAAGTGATAATGATTACAGGAGCTGGGAAGGCCTTTTGTGCCGGCGGGGATGTCAAAGAATTTCATCAGAATTTAGATAATGCCTCCCTGTATCTGAAGAAACTGACCAGTCAGCTTCATAAATCGATTGCCAAAATCTGCCGGATGCCTAAGCCTGTAATGGCAGCAGTAAACGGTGTGGCTGCAGGGGGAGGTTTCAGTTTGAGTTTGGCCTGCGACCTGACGATTGCAGCCGAGTCTGCCAAGTTTGTGACTGCCTACTCTGATATTGCCGCCTCCCCTGATTTAGGAATGACCTATTTCCTCCCCAGAATCTTGGGGAATAAGAAAGCCTTTGAATTAGCTTTAGTAAAAAAGCAGTTAACTGCCTCAGAGGCTAAAGAATGGGGCTTAGTCAATCAAGTTGTGCCGGATAGCGAATTAAAAGATGTTTGTAAAAAGCTGGCATTGAAACTTCTGGTTAGTTCCAGTTTGGGAATAGGAGCAACCAAAAAATTGTTACAGCTTTCTCTGAGTCAGACCTTGGAGAGTCAGATGGAGAATGAATCGGAGTTTATCGCCCGGGCAGGCAAAAGTCACGATTTCAGAGAAGGGGTGAGTGCGTTTGTGGAGAGACGAAACGCAAGATTCGAAGGAAAATGATTTAGGATTCTGCAGGAAAAGAGAAGAGCAAGATCAATAGCCCAAAAACCATAAATATAACAAGGGGAAATATGCTCAAGGTCAATAACATCTTGGAATTGATAGGCCGGACTCCATTGGTAAGGTTGAACAAGATGGCCAAAGGGCTGGAACCCGAAATCTGGGTCAAGCTGGAATTTTATAATCCCACCGGCTCGGTCAAGGACCGGATAGCCTACTACATGATTGAGGAAGCCGAGAAGAGAGGCGAATTAAGACCCGGGGCAACCATCGTGGAGCCGACTTCCGGTAATACCGGAATTGCTCTGGCAGCGGTCTGCGCAGTCAAGGGTTATAGAATGATTGCAGTGATGCCGGAGACCATGACCATAGAGCGCAGAAAAATGATCAAGGCCTTCGGCGCTGAGGTGGTACTTACTCCCGCCGCCGAAGATGTGGCTGGTGCCATAAGAAAAGCTGAAGAACTAGCCCGGACCATTCCCGATGCCTTCATGCCCGATCAATTCAAAAATCCGGACAACATCAAGGCGCATGCTGAGACCACCGCCCGGGAGATTTTAGAGCAGACTGACGGGAAGATCGATTGCCTGGTGGTAGCTGCAGGAACCGGCGGTACCCTTTCCGGAGTGGCTTCGGTATTGAAAAGTAAACTTCCCGAGCTCAGAGTGTGCGTTGTGGAGCCAGCCGGTTCAGCCGTCCTCTCCGGATGCGAGGCCGGGACTCACCGGATTCAGGGGATAGGCGAAGGTTTCATTCCTGAAAATCTGAAGTGTAACTGTTATGATGAAGTAATCGCAGTAAGCGACCAAGAGGCCATCGCCACTGCCCGCAGACTTTGCCGGGAAGAAGCCATTTTCGGTGGAATTTCTTCGGGAGCAAATGTCTTTGCAGCCTTAAAGATGGCCCAGAAAATGGAGAAAGGGACACTCATCACCTTTATCTGCGATTCCGGGCAGCGCTATTTGACCGACGAGATTTACAATTACGAAGTATAAAAATTAAGAGTCTGACCATATGCAAATCCGAACGATGCGCATATTCTTAAGCATCTGGGCGGTGGCCTGGATATTCTCCTGTACCAAGATAGACCAGCATCTGGTCAAAATCTCTCCCGAACTTAAGCAGCAGCTGCTTGCTTATCTGGATAGCAAAGGGTTGCCGCCAGATGAATACCTCCTGGAAAAATTTAAAGACCATGACATTATCTTTCTGGGAGAAACTCACCGCCTCAAGCAAGACCCTTTATTTGTGCAGAGCCTCGTTCCTAAGCTATATCAAGCTGGAATTAGAAACTTGGGGACCGAGTTCGCTTGTGTCGAGAATCAACCCCTGGTTGATATTCTGGTTGACAATCCAGAGTACCACACGGAACTGGCCGTAGAGATACAGCGCCATATAGTGGGTGGCACCTGGCCTTTTCAAGAATATTTGGACATTTTCAAGGAAGTCTGGGAATTCAACCACTCGCTTCCAAAAGATGCTCCCAAATTCAGAATTGTGGCTTTAACACCATACTTGAACTTTGAGAAGAGGAACTTCGGCACTCCCCAAGAGGTAAAGGCAGAGAATATGAAATTAGCCGGATACGACCAGACCATGGCTGAGGGAATCCTCAAACAAATAGTTGCCAGAGGCGAGAAAGGGTTGATATATTGCGGCATTCATCATGCCTTCACCAGGTATTATCAGCCGATAGTCGAGAATGGTAAATTTGTCAGATTTAACAAGCAAAGGGCCGGCAACATTGTTTACGAGGCGATTGGAGACCGGGCAATTACCCTTTGTCTGCACCATCCTTGGCCGGATTTTACACAGAAAGAGACATTCTTCTATCTCCCCTTCTGGGGATTTCTGGATCAGGTGTATCACGATTATGGCAGGCCGGTAGGCTTAGACCTAGTCAATACTCCCTTTTCAAAGCTGACTGATTTCAAGGCTTATTACAGCTATGGCTATGCCGATTTTAAGGCATCCGACATCTATGATGGATACCTTATGCTGGATGAATTGAAGAACTATCAGGGAGTAACGCTGATTAAAAACTGGGTCGATTCGGACCAAAGATTAGAATCTCTCAAAAGAAGCCTCCCTAATCAGGAGTGGGGTCGGACCCTCCAGAGCAAAGAAGAATTTCAGCACGGGATTGAGTCTGATACGAAGTTTCAAGAAAGAAATAGAAAACTCATCGCCCAGTTGGAAAAATTGCTGCAAGGCTGATTGGAAGCACATTGCCCGGTTTATGAAAGCTATTGATTTCGTAAGAATCTTCCGCTATTTTTAAGGGTATGAACAAACTGCAGCGCACCATCCAAAGCAGCACCTCCTATTCCGGCATAGGCTTACATACTGGTTGTAGATCCACTATTACCTTCAAGCCTGCCCCGCTCGGACACGGGATTACTTTTGTCCGCACCGACCTACCCGACTCCCCTGAGATTCAAGCTGATATTGACCATGTGGCCGATTTAACCCGGGGGACTACTCTGGGAAAGGGAAATATCAAGATTCATACGGTCGAGCATGTCCTGGCCGCTATCGCGGGTCTGGAGATCGATAATCTCTCGGTGGAGTTGAATGCCATTGAACCTCCAGTGGGGGATGGTTCGGCTCTCCCCTATGTGGAAGCTCTGCTAAAAGCCGGTATAGAGGAGCAGGATGCCCCCAAAGAATATTTAGAGATTGATACCCCCCTCTTCTACTCCGAACCGCAGCGGGGGATAGATATCGGGGTCTTTCCCTCTGAAGATCTTAGAATCACCTTTATGGTGGATTACAAGAGCCCCGCCTTAGGGACCCAGTACACTTCCCTGGTCTCCCTGCAGGAAGAATTTGTGAAAGAATTTGCGCCGGCCCGGACCTTCTGCTTCTTACACGAGGTAGAGGAATTGAAAGGAAAAGGCTTGATTAAGGGTGGGGGGTTGGATAATGCCATTATAATCTGTGATAACAATCTGCCGGCCAGTGAACTACCGCGCCTCAAAAAACTCTTTGGTCTGGAAAAAGATGTATTTGTAGGAAAAACCGGCATCCTCAATGACATCCCCTTGCGCTTTTACAATGAGCCGGTTCGCCACAAGGCTTTGGATTTGTTAGGTGATTTATTCCTCATCGGCGTGCCCCTCAAGGCTCACATCTTGGCTGCCCGGTCCGGGCATGCCGCTAACGTGGCTTTGGCCAGGAAAATCAGGCAGGTGTATGAAAAGAAGAAGATCAGCTCCCGCTTTGCCGAGAAAGAGGGGAAGACCGAATTCCTTTTAGACATCAACGCCATCTTGAAAATCATGCCGCACCGCTATCCGCTTTTGCTGATTGATAGAATTCTGGACTTGGAGCCCAACAAAAAAGTAGTAGCCCTCAAAAACGTCACCATCAACGAACCCTTTTTCGTGGGACATTTTCCCGGACACCCGATTATGCCGGGAGTTCTGATAGTAGAGGCCATGGCCCAGGCCGGCGGCTTCCTGCTATTGAATACGGTTCCGGACCCGGAGAAAAAATTGGTCTATTTCATGGGAATCGACGGAGTTCGTTTCCGTAAGCCGGTTCTGCCGGGGGATCAGTTGCGTTTTGAATTGGAGATGGTCTCCTTTCGCCGGGAAACCTGCAAGATGAAAGGGAACGCCTTTGTGGGAAGTGAGCTGGTCACCGAGGCGGAGCTGATGGCTAAGATTGTCGATCGCTAAGATGCCGGTCGCCCAAACCAATTCTCTTATTCATCGTACTGCCATTATTTCTCCTCAGGCAGAAATTGCCTCTGACGTAGAAATCGGGCCCTATGCGGTCATTGCTGAAGATGTAGTAGTCGATTCCGGAACTAAGATTCACTCTTACGTCTGCCTGGAGCCGGGTGCCAGAATTGGCAAGAACTGTCAGATTCATCAGGGAGCGGTTATAGCCGGACGGCCCCAGGATTTGAAATTCGCCGGGGAAAAAACCTACGCTTATGTTGGCGATAACACTGTCATACGCGAATATGTCACGGTCAGCCGGGGAACCAAGCATCGTGGTGAGACCAGAATCGGGGAAAATTGTTTTTTGATGGCTTATGCCCACGTGGCCCACGACTGCATCCTTGGCCATAACGTCATCTTGGCCAATGCGGTGAATTTAGCCGGCCACGTAGAAATCGAGGAGTACGCCATCGTGGGAGGAGTAGTCCCGGTGCATCAATTCGTCAGAATCGGCTGTCACTCCATCATCGGAGGAGGGTTCCGAGTACAGATGGATGTCTGTCCCTATATGCTGGCAGCCGGCTATCCCCTGAAGATTTATGGCTTGAATCTGGTCGGCTTAAAGAGAAGGGGATTCTCAGATAAAACCATAAAACTTCTGGGGAAGGCATATCGCATTTTATTCCGCTCCAAGCTTAATACCAGTGAGGCTCTGGCCAAGATTCAAGCCGAATCGGCAATCACGCCGGAGATTCAAAACTTAGTCAGTTTCATCCAGAAGAGTGAGCGGGGTATCGTTAAATAACTCATTTGATACCGAATTACTCATATTTATTAGTCCCTGCTGAATTCAGATGGCCGTACTGAGAGTGGGGGTCATCGGGGTAGGGCATTTGGGGAGGCATCATGCCCGAGTCTATTCCCAGCTGCCTAAAGTAGAATTGGTCGGCGTCAATGATCTAGTCCCAGAGAAGACCAGGGAAATAGCCGGCGAGTACAAGACCGAAGAGTTCTGCGTTCAATCAGAACTGTTACAAGAAATTCAGGCGGTTAGCATTGCCACCAGCACTTCCAGCCATTATGAAGTAGCCAGACAAGCCTTGGAAGCCGGAGTACATGTTCTAATTGAGAAGCCACTGTGTAGTTCATATCCACAGGCAGAAGAGTTAGTCAATTTAGCTCACAAGAAAAATTTAATCCTGCAGGTAGGGCACATTGAGAGGTTTAATCCGGCGGTGCGGGCGTTGAGCCAGAATATTGCGGATGTCAAACCTATGTTTATCGAAGCCCATCGGCTGGCCGCCTTCACGGAAAGGGGGACAGACGTGGCGGTGGTGTTGGATTTGATGACCCATGATCTGGATTTGATTACCAGCTGGGTTGATTTTGAATTAGTCGATATTCAAGCGGCCGGAATTTCAGTAGTCACCGACTCGGATGATATCGCCAATGCCCGCCTGACCTTTGCCAATAGCTGTGTGGCTAACATCACCGCCAGCCGGGTCTCAGCCAAGCCGATGCGGAAGATAAGACTTTTTCAAAAAGAACTGTATGCTTCCTTAGACCTGGCCGAGAAGTCTCTGGAATTGTATCGATTGCTGTCTGCCGACCAGTTAAAAGGGACTCATTCCTCTGGTTTTAGCCCGAAGTTCCAGCTGCCGGTAGAAAAATTAGGCAAGACCATTGTCTATGAAAAGCCGGAAGTAAATAATCAAGATATGCTAACCTTGCAATTGTCTGCTTTTGTGGAGTCAGTCCAAACTGGCAGCAGGCCACTGGTAGATGGAAAGCAAGGGGCCAAAGTAGTCAAGATTGCCAATCAGATAGAAGAGCAAATCAGAGCCCAGCGTGCCAAGGTCAGGTTGTGAAGGAGAGAATTTTGATTGTAGCCGGAGAAGTGTCCGGCGATCTACATGCGGCCGGCCTGATTGCTGAACTCAAGAAAACCAGACCGGAGCTTGAATTTTTTGGAATTGGCGGCAGCCAGATGCAGAATCAGGGAGTCAAAATCTTATACCACACCGATAAAATGGCTTTTCTGGGATTCTGGGAAGTGCTGCGACATTTAGAATTCATCCGCAAAGTTCGCCGGAGTTTGGTTAAGGAAATTGGCCGGCAGCCCTGCCGCTTGGCTATTTTGGTAGATTACCCGGGCTTTAATCTCCGGCTGGCAAAAGACTTGAAGAAAAGAAAAATTCCGGTGATCTATTACATCAGCCCTCAAGTATGGGCCTGGGGGAGAAAACGGATTGGAAAAATTAAACAACTAGTAGAGCATATGCTAGTTTTCTTTCCCTTTGAAGAGAGATTATATTCTCAGAACAACGTAAAGGTTACCTGGGTAGGACATCCCTTAGTGGAACTGGCCAAACCGAATCTGACCAGAGAGGAATTCTACCGCAGTCTGAATGCTCCCTCTGAGCAGAAATTTATCGGCCTTTTTCCGGGCTCCAGGCCTCAGGAGATCAAACAGCATCTCCCCATTATGCTTAACGTGGGGCAGATTCTAAAAAAGAGAAAAAAAGAGTTGGCATTTCTGATTGCGGCAGCGCCTGGCATTAATTCTGAAGAGATCAAAACCATGCTTCCGCCGGATTTGCCGGTCAGATTACTTTCCAACCGGAATTATGAGATTATGACTTACTCGGAGCTCTTGCTGGTGAAATCTGGCACTTCCACCCTGGAAGCGGCTTTATGCGGAACCCCTTTTGTGGTAATGTACAAAACCAGCCCGGCCAGTTATCTGATTGCCAAGCGCCTGGTCAAAGTTCCCCATCTGGCCATGGCCAACCTTTTGGCCGAAAAAAGGGTGGTGCCGGAATTTATCCAGAATCAAGCTCATCCTCAGGGAATAGCTTCTGAAATGCTCAATCTCTTAGATGGTCACCGGCGATATCAATCGATTAAAATGGAGCTCGGTAAAATCCGAAATAAATTAGGTTCGGGAAATGCCTACCAAAAGGCGGCTAGAGTAGTCGCCGAATATCTGTAAATTAGATGAGAGAAGAGGCTGGATTCGGTCTCAAAGACAGAATACTTTTCTGGATGGTTTCAGTTATAGGTGCAGCTCTAATCCGGCTTTTAGGCAAAAGCTGGAGAATTACTGTGGTCGGGCAGGAAAATGTGGAGAAAGTTTGGAAACAGCACAAGAGGGTCATCTACGCCTTCTGGCATGGTCGGCTCTTTGCCCTGGCTTACACTCACCGTCGGCAAAGGGTAGGAATTTTAATCAGCCAGCATAGAGACGGAGAATTTATCGCTAGAATTGTGCAGAGATTAGGAATGACCCCGGTGCGCGGTTCTTCTACTAAGGGAGGGGCTAAAGGGGTGTTGGAAATGATAAAAGCCGGCCAGAATCATGATTTAGCCATCACTCCGGACGGGCCCAAAGGGCCTCGCTACAAAGTTCAGCCGGGAGCCGCATATTTAGCCAGTCGGGCAGGAATTCCACTAATACCGATGACCAACTCGGCCAAGTCAGCCTGGATTCTGAAAAGCTGGGATATTTTTATGATTCCTAAGCCCTTTACCAGAGTGATGGTCTTAATCGGACAGCCGCTCTGGGTTAACCCGGAGGCTGAGCAGGAGGAATTGCAGCAAGCCGGGCAGAAATTAGAAGAGGAATTATTGGCTTTGACCCAAAAAGCTGACCAATACTTCAACTCCAATTGAAATGTACTGGTTCTACAACTTAATTTTTAGCCTGCTTTTTATCTTGAGCTTTCCCTATTTCTTCTTGAGAGGGATAATGGGAAGGCATGGGGTCAGGCAGCGTCTGGGATTTTTGAGCCCGGAGCTAAAGCATAGACTGAAAACTGCCAGGCCTATCTGGATTCACGCCTCTTCAGTGGGAGAAGTGAAATTGATTCCCATTCTGATAGAAGTTCTGCAGAAAAGAGAGCCGGGATTAAAATTTGTGATTACCACCACGACTAAAACCGGACAGCAGGAGGCCCTGAAGATATTGGGTAATCAGGCGACCGCTCTCTTTTATCAGCCGGTGGACCTACCTTGGATAACGGCTAATGTGATGGAATTAGTTCGTCCCCGGGCTCTGCTATTAGTGGAAACGGAATTCTGGCCTAACTTGATTAAGAGCGCCAAAAAGTCCGGGGCCATAGTCGGATTAATCAATGGGAGAATTTCCTCCAAGTCTTTTTCACGCTATTCTCTGATCAAGCCCCTCTCCCGCAGCGTTCTTTCCCAGCTCGATTTCTTTGCGGTGCAGACCGAGAAAGATCTGCATCGCTTGAATGCCTTAGGAGCTCAGATTAATAGAATGAACATAGTGGGGAGCTTAAAATTTGACCAGAAGTTCTTATCCCCCCGGCTGACTAAGAAAATCGACAGAAAAAGTCTGGGTTTGACCGAAAGCGATAGAGTGCTGGTGGCCGGCAGCACCCGGCCCGGAGAGGAGGAGATTGTTTTGTCGGTCTATCGCCGGCTGAATGAGAAAGAGCCGCTCATTTTGGTCCTTGCTCCCCGACATTTGGACCGCATCGGAGAGATTGAACTTCTGCTGCAGCAAAATAATTTGAATTACGTAAAAAAGAGTCGGCTGAACCAAAACAAGAACCAAAGCTGGGAAGTCCTCCTATTGGATACAATGGGGGAGCTGGCCGAGATTTATTCGGTGGCCGATGTGGCCTTCGTGGGGGGGAGTCTGGTCCCTCTGGGCGGACACAACCCTTTAGAGCCGGCAGTCTATGGAGTCCCGGTCCTGTTCGGTCCTTATATGGAGCACTCGCAGGCAGCAGCCGAGATGCTGCTTGAGTCAGGCTTAGGCTGCAGAGTGCGGGACGAAAATGAATTCCTCCGGCAAGCCCAGCTCATATTGTCCAACGGTCTGGAAACAGCCAGGTTATTTGCCAATTTCCAGAAAGCGCTGAGTGAGAAATCCGGGGCGGCCCGGAAGACGGCTGAGATTTTCTTCAAAAACCTGCCTCCTGTTACGGATTGATGGTATTCCATCTACTGGACAGCTATTTCAGGAGCGAGCAGCGGCCTAAGCTGATCCTCAAAATCTATTTCTTCATCCTAAGGCTTTTATCCGGTCTATACTTCTGCGGATACTGGTTAAGGAAATCACTTTACCGGATTGGACTTCTCGGACCGGTCAGAGTGAGAATTCCGGTGATAAGTGTCGGTAATCTCAACTGGGGCGGGACCGGCAAGACTCCCTTTGTAATCTATCTGGCTTCTCATCTGGAAAAATCAGTCCGTAGGGTGGTCGTTCTCACCCGGGGATATAAGAGAAAAAGTAAAGAGCAGATTGTTTTAGACCAAAAGGACCTGAAGGGAATGGACTGGCAGAAATGCGGGGATGAACCGTATTTAATCTACCAGTCGCTTTCGAATACTGCAGTTGTGATTAATGCCAAACGCTCTAAAGCAGCCCGGTGGGCAGAAGAGAATTTGAAGCCGGACATTTTCATTCTGGATGATGGCTTTCAGCACTGGAAGCTGCACCGAGATCTGGATATAGTTTTAATAGACAGCCAGAATCCTTTTGGGAACGGCAAGCTGCAGCCGCTGGGTATCCTGCGGGAGCCCTTAAAGGCTCTGAGCAGAGCGAATCTGGTAATCTTATCAAAGGTGTCTGACAAGGATATTTCAACCGAGCTACACCAGAAAGTGTCTCCCTATTACCAAGGGAAGATTTTGCAGACCAAATACCGCCTCAGTTCGATTAGAGAGCTGGAGGCCGGCCAAGAACTTGTCTTAAGTGACTTAAAACGGAAAGAGCTTCTGGCTTTTTGCGGGATTGGGAATCCCGACTCGTTTTATTCACTACTGGAGCAGAGTGAGCTCAGAGTGGGGAAAAAACTCAGCTTTCCCGATCACTATAGCTATGATAGATTTGACTTCTTGACCTTGGAGAAAGAGGGACTGCGAATTGGCGCTGATTATTTGGCGACCACGGCCAAAGATGGACTGAAGATTCCGGCCAACTTGCAATTGCAGCTGCCGCTCCTTATCTTTGAGATTGAAGTGGAAGTAATTTCCGGAGAGAAAGTTTTGTGGCAGCGGATAGAGCAAATTCTAAAGAGATAGTCTCAGATTTTCTGGTAATCGGCTCCGGCATAGCCGGGCTTTCCTATGCTCTGAAGGTCTCCCAACATGGCTCGGTCTCGGTTGTCACAAAAAAGCAAGACACTGAATCTAACACCAATTACGCTCAGGGAGGCATAGCCTGTGTGCTTTCCCCGGAGGATTCCTTCCAGGAGCACATCCAGGACACCCTAAAAGCAGGCTTGGGTTTATGCAAAAAAGAAATTGTGGCCAAAGTGGTAGAAGCCGGTCCTGGATTAATCCACGAGCTAGAAGGAATGGGGGTCTGCTTCAGCCAGGACCAATCCGGCCAGTTTCATCTCAGCCGCGAGGGGGGACATTCTAAGAATCGGGTGATCCACGTAGAAGACGCCACCGGCCGGACTATCGAAAGAATGCTCCTGAATCAGATTGCCCGGAGGGAAAATATCAAAGTCTACCAGAACCACTTAGCCGTCGATCTTTTGACTCAGCATCACCTGCCGGGATATCACCTCAAGCCTGGAGAGAATATTCAGTGCTGGGGGGCTTATGCCCTGGACGCCAACTCTGGTAGAATCATCAAATTTCTAGCCAAGGTGACCATGTTGGCCTCCGGCGGCGGTTCCTGGATTTACCTGCACAGCACCAACCCGGAAATAGCCACCGGAGATGGAGTGGCCATGGCCTATCGGGCCGGGGCAGCAATCGCCAATTTGGAATTTTTCCAGTTCCATCCCACTTCACTCTGTCACCCTGCGGCCAAGAATTTTCTGATTTCTGAGACGGTGCGAGGCGAAGGGGGGAAATTAAGATTGAAAAACGGGGAGACCTTCATGTCCAAGTACCACCCTCAAGGGGACTTGGCCCCCCGCGATATCGTTGCCCGCTCCATCGACGTCGAGCTTAAGAAATCAGGGGAAAAATGCGTATATTTGGATACAACCCAGTTGGATAAGAAATTCGTCAAGACCAGATTCCCCAACATTTACAACTATTGCCTGAAGTTAGGGATGGACATCACTTCCCAGTGGATACCGGTGGTGCCGGCTGCGCATTACATGTGCGGCGGAATTGTCGCCGATGAATTCGGCCAGACTTCCATTGAAAATCTGTATGCTGGCGGAGAGACTGCGTGTACAGGTATGCATGGCGCCAATCGCTTGGCATCCAATTCGCTATTAGAGGGACTGGCCTTTGCAGATTTTGCGGCCAGGGACTCGAGCGAGGTTCAAGGAAAAATACGGGAATCAAACTTCCCCAACTTTCCGGACTGGAGTGAAGAAGGCGTATTCGACCACAAAGAATGGATAGTCATCTCTCACGATAAAGAGGAAATCCAGAAGCTGATGTGGGACTATGTGGGGATTGTCCGCTCCAACCAGCGCTTAGAAAGGGCTCAGGCCCGCCTGAAGATACTTTTGTCGGAAATCGAAGATTTTTACAAGAAAAATCCGGTCACCTACGATTTGATTGAGCTGAGAAACATGGCCACTCTGGCTGATTTGGTAGTGCGCTCGGCTTTGTCGCGCCAGGAGAGCCGGGGATTACATTTTAACCAGGATTTTCCAGAGAGAGATGACCGGAACTTTTTGAAAGATACCATTATCAGAAATCCTGTTTCATAAATGGATACCATTTTAATCTTAGATTTTGGCTCCCAGTACACCCAGTTAATAGCCCGGCGCATCCGGGAGATGAAAGTCTTCTGCGAAATCTATCCATATCATCATCCGGTCTCAGACTATCCCCGGGATCTGAGAGGGATCATACTTTCAGGAGGGCCGGCCTCGGTTTTAGATCCCCGAGCCCCGATTGCCAGCAAGCAGGTCTTTGAGTCAGGTCTCCCCATCTTAGGAATCTGCTACGGACTGCAGCTGATTGCCCATACCTTAGGCGGGAAGGTGGTTCGTTCCAAGAGCCGGGAGTATGGCGCAGCCACCTTGAAGCCGGAAGGGAAATCAATCCTCTTCAAGAGTCTGGCTTCCAGTTCTCAGGTCTGGATGAGTCACGGGGATACTGTGGTCAAGGTGCCCCCCGGCTTCAAGCGCATAGGCCGAACCGATTCGGTCGATTTTGCCGCCATCGAGAATGCTGACCGGCAGATTTACGCGGTGCAGTTTCATCCGGAGGTGATTCACACCAAGCCGGGAAAGATGATTTTAAGAAACTTTCTGTTCAAGGTCTGCCGATGCAAAAAGGAATGGACCACTGAGAATTTCGTCGCTTCGACTATCACTGCCATCCGGGAACAGGTGGGAGAAGGAAAAGTTTTATGCGCTCTTTCCGGCGGGGTTGATTCTTCGGTCTGTACCGCTCTGGTCAGCAGAGCCGTGGGAAAGAAGCTTTATTCTGTTTTTGTAGATAACGGCCTACTACGCAAGGAGGAAGCGTCTCAAATCAAACAGAACTTTCAAAACTGGGAGATGAATTTCATCCCGGTGGATGCCTCGCCGGAATTTATATCTCAACTGGCGGGAGTCACCGACCCGGAAGAAAAGCGAAAAATCATAGGGCGGGTGTTTATTGACGTTTTTCAGAGAGAAGCGCAAAAAATTGGAAACGTAGAATATTTAGTCCAGGGAACTTTATATCCCGACCTGATAGAGAGTCGCTCCTTCAAGGGCCCTTCTGCCACCATCAAATCTCACCACAACGTGGGGGGCCTGCCGGAGACCATGCACCTGAAATTGATAGAGCCGTTAAAGGAGCTCTTCAAAGATGAAGTTCGCAAGTTGGGCCACCAGTTAGGGCTACCGGAGAGTCTGATTTCCAGGCATCCTTTTCCCGGACCCGGCTTGGCGGTCAGGGTCTTAGGCGAAGTGACCGAGACGCGCTTAAGCCTGTTGCGAGAAGCCGATAATATTTTCATCAGCCATCTCCGGGATTGCGGCTGGTACGATAAAGTCTGGCAGGCTTTCTGTGTCCTTTTGCCGGTTCAATCAGTAGGAGTGATGGGGGATGAAAGAACTTATGAAAATGTCTTAGCTCTGCGGGCGGTCACTTCTTTGGATGGGATGACTGCAGACTGGGCCAAACTTCCGCAGGATTTATTGGCCAAAGTCTCTAATGAAATCATCAATAAGGTCAGGGGGATAAACCGGGTGGTTTATGACATCAGCTCCAAGCCGCCGGCCACGATTGAGTGGGAGTAGTTCAAATCTTTTCAGTCTTCGCCTGAATAGTTACTTACTCAATTTCGTCTCTGAATTGACATTTAGGCCTTGGCACTTATTTTGAAGCGATGGAACTTTCCCAGATTATCGAACCGATCCAGCCCGATTTAGAAGCCTTCGAGAAGCTCTTTCGAGAAGTCCTCTCCTCCGACTCCACCATGATTTACGAGATTACCCAGCACCTTCTGCAGAAAAAAGGCAAAAGACTGAGGCCCATCGCGGTTTTGTTGACTGCTCGGGCCTGCGGTGATGAAAGTCTCTCTGGCCTGGAGCCTGCTGTGGCTATTGAATTGATTCACACCGCTACTTTGCTGCACGACGACGTCATCGACGAATCGGACTTCCGCCGGGGCCAGGATACGGTCAATCACAAATGGAACAACATCATTTCCATCTTGATGGGGGATTACCTGTTTGCCAAGGCCTTCAAAATCATGGTGGGGAAGAAATCCCCGGCTTTGTATTCCATCATTTCCCAGGCCACCGAAAGAGTCTCCATCGGCCAATTAGACGAAATCCGGGAAATGAGAAATTTTCATCTGAAAGAAGAGCAATATCTCCAGATTATCACCTATAAGACCGCCTCTTTGTTTGCGGCGGCCTGCCAGTCCGGCGGCATGAGTTGCACGGCCGGCGCTAAATTTGAAGCTAATCTGCAGAAGTTCGGAGAGACGTTAGGCATTGCCTTCCAGATTACCGATGACCTCTTAGACTACGTGGGGAGCGCCACTCAAGTGGGCAAAGAGGTGGGTAAAGACCTGCTGGAGGGGAAGGTAACTTTGCCTCTGTTGGCCGCTCTGCACCGGGCTCCGGCAGATGAAAAAGAAAGAATCATTGATTTCTTGGAGAATGGTTACAACCGATCCGGTTTTGGCAGAATTTTGGAATTTGTCACAAAATGGGGCGGCCTGGATTATTCCCGGCAAAAGGCCCAGAGCTTGGGAGAAAAGGCCGGGGCCTTCTTAGCAGAATTACCCGACAGCATTTATAAGCAGAGACTCAGCGATTTGTTCGAGTTTGCGGTCCAGCGTCAGAAGTGAGAATTCCTTCCGGCTCAACTTAGATAATTACATCCGATTATGCTTCACTTCCAAGAACATCTGCTTTTGCCACTGGCTATCTTAATTCTCTTGATAGCAATCACCCTGTTGGTCTATCGCCGCACCACTCCGGCCCTGGCTCCTCTTACTAGGACGTCTTTGACTCTTCTGAGGATTCTGGCCATCCTGCTTTTGGCTCTGGTATTGGTGCGCCCCTTGCTGGGATTGAATTATGTTTCCAAAATGCGGCCCAAAATAGCGGTGCTGCTCGATAACTCGGCCTCCATGAAGTTAAAATATGGCAACTTGCCCCGCTCGTCCCTGGAGGATTCTATTTTATCTTCTGGTGTCTGGAAAGAATTATCCCACAGGGCTCAGGTTGAATTTTACAGCTTCTCTGATACGCTTCGACCGACCAAACCTGGCCAACTCGATTTTTCCGGTAACTCCACTTCTTTAAGCAACGCCCTGTTAAAACTCCAAAAAATCTCCCCGCAGCTATCCGCCGCGGTAATCATAACTGACGGGGGAAATAATTCAGGGCCTGACCCGGTGACTTCTGCCGGCCAACTCGACTTTCCGATTTACAGCATCGGAGTGGGGAGTGAAGAAATACCGGCGGATCTGGCCATTGCTGATTTGAAGTACCCGCCTGAAGTTTATCTGGGCAGACCCGTAACTATTGAACTCTCTATTTCAAACACCGGCCTGGCGGAACAGAAACTCTCCTTCGCAGTAAGCGAAGCCGGAAAGACTGTTACCAGCAAGGGAATCAGAGTCTCGGCTAGTGGCCAGAAAACTTCGGTCAAAATAGATATAGAGCCACAAACCGAAGGAGTGCACCACTATCAGGTGTCGCTGCCTCACCTGGAAGGAGAGATGAACTATCAGAATAACCAGCGCAAATTTTCGCTAAAGGTTCAGAAGAGCAAGCTTAAGATTCTCTGCCTGGCCGGGAATTTGACCTGGGAGTATCATTTTCTGAAAAAATTCCTGGAGGAGGAGGAATCTTTTGAAAAACACTATGTGGTATCTGACCAAGTCAAACCTTTGCAGGACGCCTTTCCTGCCAACTTAGCCCAGTTAAGCTCCCATGATCTGTTGGTGCTGGTGAATCCCAGCCTTGGCTTGCTTTCGGGCAAAGAACAAATCTTAGATGATTATGTATTAAAGCAGGGGCGCACGATTCTTTTAATCTTGGACAATAACTTTCTCTTTAGACCTCCGGCCAGATTAAAGCTACAGATGCTCCCCTTTGATCCCGCCAAAATGACCCCGAGCTATCTTCAATTCAACTTCAATTTCCAGGAGCCAGCCTATGCCAATCCTATTCTCAGATTGTCAGAAGACCCCCAGGAGAATGCCAGAATCTGGCAGGATTTGCCCCCCTTCTTAGGAGCGCTTTTAACAACAGGTGCTAATCCACAGGCCAAAGTTTTGGCCGGTTTTCAGCCGGATGACGGAGGTCCACTCTATCCAGTCCTTTTGACCCAGGAATTCGGCAAAGGAAAAGTTATGACCAGTCTGGCCTTTCCCTTCTGGCGCTGGGACTTTCTTTTGACCGGACTGGGGAAAGAGAGCCAGGCTTATTCAAAATTCTGGTCTAATGCCATCCGATGGCTGACTTCACAGAAAGCCGGCAAAGGGCTGGAGTTGACCACGGACGCTATGGTATATAAAGCCGGCGAGAAGGTCAATTTTGAAGCCGCTTATCGAGATGAACTGGGAGAAAATGAAACCGGGGGAGTATTAAAGGTCACGGTTAAGAAGGTCTCCTCAACTGTACAGCGGGAAGTGGCCATGCTCCCCAATTCAGAAAAGGAGTATATCGGCAGTTTGAACTATTTAGAGCCGGGGGACTATGTGGCTGAAGCGGCTTATTCTATAGATGGAAAAATTACGGGAAAAGCCAGACATGAATTCCAGATAGAAGAGTACAGTCTGGAGGACCAGACCCTAACCATGAATCGCCAGCTTTTAACTCAGATGGCTGAAGTCAGCGGAGGGAAGTTTTATACTATCCAGGATTACCGAGACCTCCCCAAGGATTTAGACCTGAAGGAAAAGAAAGTGGAAAAGCAAAAGAGCTGGGAAGTCTGGAACCAGCCGGGGATACTGGTTTTTGCTCTTTTTCTGCTCAGCCTGGAGTGGTTTCTGCGCAAGCGCCAGCAGCTCCCTTAGTTGTGACTGCGGATTTATTACTAGGTTTTGGCCTGGCGTCCCTGATTGCATTGATGGCACTCTGGTGGGGAGCTCTCTCCAGGAGTGGGGCTTTTGCTACGATTATTCTAGGAACGATAATATTTGGCCTGGGGGGATGGCGCTGGTCTCCGGCTGTGTTATTTTTCTTCTTAAGCTCCAGCCTTCTCTCTAAGTTTGGAAAGAGTAAAAAGACAAAGCTTAAGGAGGTCTTTCAGAAGAATGAAAATCGGGATGGGGCTCAGGTAGTGGCGAATGGGTTGGTCCCTAGTCTGTGCGTGGTGTTTAACCTCCTTAATCCCCAGCCTCTCTGGTACAGTCTCTATTTAGCCTCCTTGTCAGCTGCTAATGCTGATACTTGGGCTACGGAAGTGGGGGTTCTCTCTAACTCAGCTCCAATTCTGATTACGTCGGGCAGACCAGTGCCAGCAGGCACTTCGGGTGGTATATCCTGGATAGGAACCGGTTCATCCTTGGCAGGAGCGATGTCGCTTGCTTTAGCAGGAGCATTGCTTTGGCCGGCTTATTCTGTTCCGTTACAGAATCTAATTATAATAACCGGAGCAGGTTTTTTGGCGTCATTTTTTGACAGTTTTTTAGGGGCGATAGCTCAGGGACAATTTGCCTGCCCTGCTTGTGGAATCAGGACTGAAAGGAGCTTACACTGCGGGAACCAGACTAAAAAACTCTCCGGCTGGAGTTGGATGAACAATGACCTGGCCAACTTTCTGGCCGGTCTGTTTGCGGCGGCCCTGACTTTTTTCTTGATAAAGGTTTAATTTAGGATAGATTGTCGGCATGGAAAGGGAGATAAGATGCCCAAAATAGTATATTGTCATGCCCGAGAGATTTTAGATTCCAGAGGCAATCCGACCATTGAAGTGGAAGTAGCCTTGGAAGACGGCTCCTGGGGAAGGGCGGCGGTCCCTTCCGGAGCTTCTACCGGCGCTTTGGAAGCTTTGGAATTAAGAGACGGTGATAAGAATCGCTTCGGCGGCAAAGGGGTCCTCAAGGCGGTCAAAAACGTCAACGATTTTATTTCCCCGCCCCTTTTGAGCAAGCAATTAGAGGCGACTTCTCAGACTGAATTAGATCAGTTTCTAATTGAGTTAGACGGCACTGACAACAAAAGTAAGTTAGGAGCCAATGCCATCTTAGGAGTCTCTTTGGCAGTCTGTAAGGCGGCTGCCACAGCGTGCCAGTTGCCTCTGTTCCGTTACCTAGGGGGAGCCAATGCGAAGATACTGCCGGTCCCGTTGATGAATTTAATCAACGGCGGAGCGCATGCTGACAATAACCTCGATTTTCAGGAATTCATGTTAGTGCCGGCCGGAGCCAAGAGTTTCAAGGAAGCCCTGCGGATGGGAGCCGAGATTTTTCAAAGCCTGAAAAAGACTCTGAGTCAGAAAAAACTGGTAACAGCAGTTGGGGATGAGGGTGGATTTGCTCCCCGACTGGAGAGTAATTTCCAGGGTTTGGAAGCCATAATTGAAGCGGGTGAAAAGGCCGGTTACAAGCCCGGGAATGATTTTTACCTGGCTCTAGATACAGCTGCCTCTCAATTTTACGATGAAACTCAGAAACAATATGGGCTGAAAGCAGATGATAAGAGTTTGACTGCTACTGAGCTGATTGTCTTCTATGAGGAGCTGGTGGCCAAGTATCCCATAATCTCCATAGAGGATGGTCTGGCAGAAGATGACTGGGATGGCTGGCTTAAGCTCACCGCTAAACTAGGTAATAAGATTCAAATTGTGGGAGATGATATATTTGTCACTAATCCCAGACTTTTACAAAAAGGAATCCAGAAGAAGGCGGCCAATTCCATCTTGATTAAGCTGAATCAGATTGGAACCGTTACCGAGACCTTGGATACTATTGGCCTGGCTCGGGCAGCTGCATTCACATTTGTCATTTCCCATCGCTCCGGTGAAACTGAAGATACCAGTATTGCCGATTTGGCCGTAGCCACCAATTCCGGCCAGATTAAGACCGGTTCAGTTTCGAGGACTGACCGAATTTGCAAATACAACCAGCTTTTGAGAATCGAAGAAGAATTAGGCAAGCAGGGAGTTTTCTTAGGTCTGCAGGCCTTCAGCAGCCAGAGGTGAGTTAGAATTGAGAATCGGGGATTATTCTAAGAAAATTCTGAGGATTGCCATTCAGAAGCTCCCCCAGGCGACTGTCAAGAAGTTTGCCATCTTGGCCGGTCTGATATTTTTCCTTTTGACTTTCTTCGCCGGAGATTTTGGTTTCATCCGAATTTATCGATTGCACCAGAAGAAAGCCGCCCTCCAGATTCACCACAAGCAGCTGCAGGCCGAAATCCTGCAGCTTAAACAGGAAACCTATCTCTTGCAGAACGACCCTTTTTATATTGAGAAAATAGCCCGGGAAAAGTACGGCCTGTCCCGGCCGGACGAAAAGGTTTATCGTTTTCTTCCTCCCCAGGATAGCATTTTGTCCTCTCCATGAATATTCTTAAAACCAAGGGGATAGTCCTGAAGGGACAGAATTTCAGAGACACTTCCCTGATTCTGACTCTTTTCACCCAGAAGTTTGGCAAGCTGAAGCTTTTAGCCAAAGGCATAAAATCACCCAAGAGCAGGATGGGGGGAAATCTGCAGCAGTTTTCTTTGGTGGAAATTGTCTTCTACCGCAAGGAAAATTCTGAACTGCATCTCCTCTCCCAGGTGGAATTGCTCGACCCCCAGGAAGAAATCTATAATGACCTGACCAAACTCTCCTATGCTTCCGCCATTTTAGAGTTGGTCGATAGGCTCACAGTCGAAGAAGAAACTCATCCGGGACTATTTTCATCAGTGGCTGAAACCCTGGATCAGTTCAAGGAGATATCGGAGGAAAAACTGCCGATTCTGACCTGGAGTTTTGCATTAAGATTGGCTGCTAACTTAGGATATAGCCCAAACTTATCCGGATGCACGATTTGCGGCCGCAAGGATTTGAATGACCAGTTTATTTTATTCTCAGTCGAGCAGGGGGGTTTAGTCTGCCGAAACTGTTCAGCGCCGGGCTCGTATTATCTGAAGCTTTCCAAAGAGAGCTGGCAGGTGATGATGCAGATGTTGGCCTCAACCGGAGCAGAAGTGGAAAGGTTAGAGGTTAATTCAAGACAACTGGAGGAAATTTGCGAAATCATATTGAGCGTCTTAGAATATCATGCACATACGCAGAAGAATTTGAAATCGCTGGAATTTTTGGAAAAGCTGAAAGTGTAGGAGGAAAGGTTGGCCAAGAGTAAAGAACCGGAATTAATGGATAAGCTGGATTCTTTATGCAAACGCCGGGGATTCATCTTTCAGTCCTCGGAGATCTATGGCGGGATTAATGCCCTGTGGGATTACGGACCCATGGGGGTCGAAATGAAAAAGAACATCAAAGACTCCTGGTGGGAATCGATGACCCAGCTGCGGGATGACATCGAAGGAATTGACGCGGCCATCATCATGCACCCCAAAGTCTGGGAGGCCTCCGGCCACGTTCAGAATTTTACCGACCCTTTGGTGGATTGCAAAAATTGTAAACAACGCTTCCGGGCCGACCAGGTGGAAGCCAAGAAATGCCCGAACTGCGGTGGGGAGTTAACTGAACCACGCCAGTTCAATTTGATGTTCAAGACTCATATTGGTCCGGTGGAAGATGAGGCTTCAGTTGCCTATCTCAGGCCGGAGACGGCTCAGGGGATTTACGTCAATTTTCAGAATGTCTTGGGTCCTGCCCGCCAGAAGATTCCCTTCGGCATCGCTCAAATTGGCAAAGCTTTCCGGAATGAAATCTCTCCGGGCAACTTCATCTTCCGCTCCCGGGAATTCGAGCAGATGGAGATGCAGTTTTTCATCAATCCTAAGGAAGACATAAGATGGATGGAGTATTGGAGGGAGGAACGATTTAACTGGTATTTGAACTTAGGCATTAGGAAAGAGAATTTGCGTTTCCACCAGCACGACCATAAGGAATTAGCTCACTACGCCAAGGAGGCCTACGACATTGAGTATAATTTTCCTTTTGCCTGGAAGGAGATTGAAGGGATTCACAACCGGACTGATTTTGATTTAACCCGGCATGCTCAGTATTCCGGCAAAGACCTCTCTTATTTCGATGACCAGACCAAGGAGCGCTTTATCCCTTACATCATCGAAACCTCAGCCGGGGTTGACCGCTCACTTTTGGTTTTTCTGGTGGATGCCTACCATGAGGAAGAAGTCAAAGGGGATAAGAGAGTGGTCTTGAAACTACATCCTAAGGTTGCTCCTGTGAAAGTTGCAGTTCTCCCACTGGTCAATCGGGACAACATGCCGGAGATTGCCTTAAGGATTTTCCATGACTTAAAGCATCACTTTAAGTGCTTCTATGATGACGGAGGGGCGATTGGCCGCCGTTATAGACGTCAAGACGAAATCGGAACCCCTTATGCGGTAACGGTGGATTCGCAGACCTTGCAGGATGAGACGGTGACGCTAAGGGAGAGGGATAGTATGGAGCAGATACGAGTGCCAGCACCACAGTTAGTTGAAATAATTAAGAAAAGACTATCAAATCAGGTTTAGCTCATTCAGGAGTTAAATTTTTGTAATGCCATTGGGAAGTAAAACAATCACCGTACTTGGGCAATTGATGACGCAGGCTAGAATTTCTGAACTTACTAATATGCAGGATTTTCTCAAAGCTTACAATTATTCGCAAGAAGTCCAACGAGCTTTCGACAGATTCGAACGTCATATGGTTATGCCTTTATCAGGTTCCATGGTCAGAACTTGGGGCGAGACTATGTTACACTTAGAAGTAGAGAGGGAAACATCTTACATACCTCGCTCTGAATTAGAAAGATTCGTTATTAAACTCACTGAAGATATACTGAATGAAATCTTGAACCCCCAGATGAGAATATTGCAAATCAGTTATGAAAACTATTTGTCGCAGTCGGACATTGACCGTTTACTTAGATTTCTTGAAGTGGATGGATACACCTATAGTAGTGGGAAAATTGTCCCGATAGAATTTCAAAATGCCGAGACTGCTGAAATTAGGAGTATTCTATTTTCCAAAATTCAATCCCATACAGAACTAGACTCAAAAGTGCTGATTTATCATCTAGAACAATGTGAGCAGAACTATGTTGACCGCCACTGGAAAGATTGTATTGCACACGGAAGAAATTTAGTAGAACAACTACTCCAAAATATTGCCGAGTCTGCTGCTAAACTTAGAAAAGAAAACCCTACTTTGAAAAAGCCAGTAGAAGTCCGTGATTATCTTGTATCTGCAGGTTTTTTTGATCTGGACGAAAGGAAAAAGCTGGTAGATGGAGTTTATGGTTATCTTAGTGACGAGGGTTCGCATCCAGGCATATCAGATGATGAAGCAGCAAGAGTATCCAGAAACGTCATGCTGAGCTTTGCTTTCTATTTGCTTGAGAAGTTTGAAACTTGGAAGAAAAATAACTATCGAAAACTGTGAGCTAATGCTATACTCAGGTTGAATTATATCGGCTATAACTCCCCTGATGCTCATCCGCCCCATGACTTTCGCTGACATTACCGCCTGTATTGAAATCTCTAAATCTGTTCGCCAGCACACTTACAACCAATTAGAGAAAGACTTCTACAGTCAAGAATTATTTCAGCAGGAACTGGCTCTATATTCCACAGATACATTTTCGAAGTTTATTTCCGAATCGGACAAGTTAGCTTTAGTGGCGGAAAGGGATAGAGTTGTAGCTGGACTGGCTATCGGCAAATTTGCCGGGGCAGGATTATTCGACTTATCCTGGATTTGCACCGGCCTCAGCTTTCAAAGACTGGGATTCGGTAAAGGATTGATAAATTCGTTAGAGCAAGAGTGTCGGAAACAGAATTGCCACAAAATTTTTGCCTACACTTTTCCCTGGCTGGCCTTCACGATTGAATTCTATAAATCTTGCGGCTTTGTCCAAGAGGCGGTGCTCAAAAAGCACTGGCACAAACTGGATTTTCTACTTATGTCAAAATTCATATAGAAATGACCCTCTACCAGGTATATCTGGAAGGAAATAAGTCTGGCTGCCTGGCTCACATTTTGTCTCTGCCGGGGTGTACTGCTTTTGGACGCAATGAAAAAATTGCTCTGCGGAATTTGGAAATGGCAGCCAGAAAACATCACCACTGGCTGAAGAGGCATAAATCAAAACAAAGAATTCACCAGAGATTAAAGTTTCAGGTGGTGCAGAGATTAGAAGGGACCACCCCCTGGATTTCCAGCTCTGCGGCAGCATTGTTCTTAACGGATTTAATTCCGCCGACCAAGTCTGAAATTAGAGAGTATATAAAATTACTGAGATGGTCAAGGAGCGACTTACTTAAGTTGGTTAGCCCTCTGCCAGACAGGATACTCGACTATGAGATTCCCAAGCGCTGGTCTATCCGACGCAATCTCAATCACATCGCCAATGCGGAGTGGTGGTATTTATCCAGAATTGCGGAGTGGCCGGAGATTATGGCCATACCTGAAAAGGTTCCAAAAGCCAAGGTAATATCCAGAATGGAAAGGATTCGCGCCGCAGCTTATAGAATTCTGCCCAGCCTGTCGGATTCGCAATATCATCAAATCTACATCCCCGCCAAGTACTGCAACAAAAGCTTGAAAGAGCCCTGGACCGTCCGCAAGGTATTAAGAAGATTTGTCGAGCACGAAAGGGAACATTACTTTAATATCCAGGATTTATTAAAAGAGATTAAGAAAGTCACTCAGCTTGGGCTTGCTATCAGATAGCACTTTTTTTATCTTGGGCTAAACAGATCAGGAGGATTAGTGAAGAAAGTCTGCTGGCTGGTGACGCTGATTTGGATACTCTGTACCTCCGCCATTTCACTCTCTCAGGATTTACAGATATTTAAGGAGCGCAGAGAGCTTTTGCGGCAAAAGATGGGTAAGGGGATCGGTTTAGTCTTGGCCGGAGAGGAATACTCAGGAGAGCGATTTATGGTGAACCCAGATTTTTATTATCTGACTGGAATTGATGACGAGCCGGGAGCGATTCTTATTCTGGCCTCAGCGGAAAAGAGAAGGAAAGAAATGTTGCTCTTAAAGCCCAGAAATCCGGAAGCGGAAAGACGGGAGGGGGAGAGGCTGTCGCTGGGAGAAGAGCTCCGGAAACAGACCGGCTTCAAATATATCCACCGGACTGATGAATTAGGGCGCTGGCTGAATCGCTTTTTGAATAATTGCGATACCCTATGTGTCCTCTCCCGGCCGGCTTCGTACACTGAGCCGATTCCGGAAGATTTGAAAATCTTCGGGGAATTGCAGTCCCGGCATTTGAATGCCAGAATCAAGGACTGTACAAATTTAATTACTCGGACGCGCTCGCTTAAAAGCGAAGCTGAACTAAGTTTAATGCAAGAAGCTGTCAGGATAACCGAAAGTGGCTTAAAAGAGGTTTTCTCACAGATAAAACCAGGGATGAGTGAAAAGCAGGTTCAAGTAATTTTTGAAAATCACTGCCGGGCAAAAGGGGCCAAGTATCTGGCCTTCCCCTCCATTATAGGGAGCGGGCATAGCTCCACGGTGCTGCACTATACTAAGAATAAAGCCGAAATTAAGAATGGAGACTTGATGGTCTTAGACCTGGGCGCAGAATATGACCACTATGCAGCTGATATTACCAGAACGATACCGGTTTCAGGAAAATTTACACCCCGTCAAAGAGAGATATATGAAATTGTCTGGAGCGCTCAGCAGGAAGCCATGAAAAAAATCAGGCCGGGCGTTATTATTGATAACCTGTATGATGCTGCGTACGAAATCATCTCCAAAGCCGGGTACGGTGATTATTTTATTCACGGATTGTCCCATTTCATTGGCCTGGAAGTGCATGATGTCGGTCTCTATGATGAGCCTCTGCAGCCGGGGATGGTAATCTCAGTTGAGCCGGGGATTTATATTCCGGAAGAGGATTTGGGAGTAAGGATTGAAGATGACGTGCTGATAACCAAGACTGGATACAAACTTCTTACGGATGGGATTCCCACTCAGGTTGAGCAACTAGAGAAATTTATTAGGGACTTGAAAGAGTGACGGCTTGCTAATATTTTGGTGGCGATAAGATGACCCAAGAAGTTCCTCTTTCCAAAGCCAACCCAGAAGGCCTGGCTTATCTTTCCCATTTCGGCTATTTCCATTTCCCTCTGAGCGAGGATGCTCTTCACCGCCTGAAGAAGAACCGTCTCTTTGTGGTCATGGTCATGACCGTAACCATGATGGTAGTTGAATTCGTGGCCGGGATCCTGACCAATTCTTTGGCTCTGGTATCGGATGCGGCCCACATGCTCACCCACTTTTTTGCTTTAACTGTAAGCTACTTAGCCATTATTTTTGCAGCCCGACAGACCAGCAAGGAGCGGAGCTTTGGATTTTATCGGGCCGAAAGCCTGGCCGCCCTGGTCAATGGTTTCACCCTGGTTCTGATAACATTTTTCATTGCCTACCGGGCCTACCTGAAGATAGTCCACCCCCAACCCATTCTGGAAGTTCAGATGATGATTGTGGCGGTGATAGGCCTGATTGTCAATCTGGTTTCGGCCGCAATTTTGTGGAGGGTCAAGACCGCAGATTTAAACGTTAAGTCGGCTTACCTGCATCTGCTTACGGATACATTCTCCTCAGTTGCCATTATAGCCGGCGCAATTGTTATTCATTACACCGGCTGGAGCGTGATTGATCCGGTTTTGTCGGTGGTCATCTGTATCGTTATCATAATCTGGGCCAAGAATCTGCTGCGGGACTCCTTCAACGTCTTGATGGAGGCCGCTCCCAAACATATCCGGGTGGACGAGGTCATCCGGGTCCTGAAGCAGGATGTCCCCGGAGTAGAAGACGTGCATGACGTCCACATCTGGGAGATTGCTACCAAGATGTATGCCATGACCATCCACATTGTGGTCAAAGACGACAAGAAGATCAGCAACTGCTCCTGCATCAAGGCGGAAATCAAAAACTTGATGAAGGAGCGCTATCACATCCTGCACACCAATATCGAGTTTGAGTGCCCGGGCTACGAGAGCCGCTGAGAAAATCCCATCTCTTTTAAGGGGAGGGATAGGGAGGGGTTAGTATCGCAATCTCACGGAATTGGCACCTCCCTTTTCTAATTGACAAAACCTGGTCAAGCTGCTATGATAAATATTATGCAGGCTAAACTGATTCGTACCGTCAAACGTCATAGCTTATTACAGAAAGGTGACAAAGTCCTGGTAGCCTGTTCTGGCGGACCGGACTCGGTCGCCCTTCTACATTTACTTTACCAGCTAAGGGATAAGTATAAGCTGCAACTATACTTAGCCCATGTCAATCATGGTCTGAGAGGAAAAGATTCTGACCGGGATGAAAAATTTGTAAGAAGGCTGGCTGGGGAATTAGGGATTCCTCTTTTTGTGAAGAGAGCTGATGTCAAGAAATTTGCCAAGCAGAAAGGGCTGAGCCTGGAAGAGGCGGCACGATTGGTCAGATATGAGTTCTTTGAAAGTCTGGCCAAGAAAGACAGGCTGAATAAGATTGCCACCGGCCATACCTTAGATGATCAAGCAGAAACAGTTCTGATGAGGCTCCTCCGAGGGGCCGGCCTGACCGGGCTGTCCGGAATTCCCATCCAGAGAGGAAAGATTATCAGGCCTATGCTGGAGATTTCCAGAGCGGAGATTATGGACTACCTGAAGCAAAATAAAATCAAGTTCAGGATTGATAGGACCAATTTGAAATCCGATCATCTGCGGAACAAAATTAGGAATAAACTTTTGCCGGTTCTATTGAAAGAGTATAATCCTAAATTGACCGAAGTGCTAGGGAGAACAGCTGCCCTTTTCTCTGAACTAGAAGAGCAGATGGAAAAACAGGTCCAAAAAGAAAGCAAGAGAATTTTATCTTCCTCAAGAGACGGTGCGGTTCAACTAAATTTGAGGCAGTTTAAAAAACTTTCAGACATTCTGCAGAGAAGCCTGATTCGGGCCACCTGGGAAATGCTGACCAGAGAAACTTACCTTTTGGATTTTAACCAGGTGGAAAGGGTGCTGGAATTGGCGAATTGCGGGCAGGTCGGACACAGAGTTAATCTAAAGGAAAATTTTTGGGCTGAAAAGGAACAAAATCAGCTAATCTTATTCCGTCAGGCCAGAAAAAAGGCCAAAGTCAGGATTCCACTCCGGAGTAAGCTGACTATCCCTCAGCTGAATTTAGAAATCAGCTCTAAAGTGATTAATAGAAAAAAACTGCTGACTAAGATTACTTCCAAAACGGAAAGAGTAGCTTATCTGGATTTAGATAAGTTCACCGATCTTCCGCTGCTCAGATACTGGCGAAAAGGGGACAGATTCAAGCCTTTAGGCCTAGAGGGGACGAAGAAACTGTCAGATTTTTTAACCGACCTTAAAGTGCCCCGGTATCAGCGCAGCCAGATTCCGCTCCTCTGCTCCAATGGCCGGATTGCCTGGGTAGTGGGCTATAGAATCAGCGAAGATTTCAAGGTCGGGCCGGAGACCAAAAGAGTGCTCTGTCTTGAGGCTGTCTCCCCCCAACCATCAGGCTGATTGGAAGAAATCAACTTCAGGGGGAGAAGCGTATTAATATTTAGAGGGTCAGCGCTGAGAATCTTAAGTCTTTAAGAGCCCCTGGATATCTAGCCTTGACCTAAAGAGATAGAGAAAGGCATTTCTACCGATAAAATAGATTAGATTTAGGATGGCAATTTGCGTAGTAGATTATTATAATTGTGAGTGATAAAAGGAATAGATGAAAGAGCAAGAGAGAAAGGGTAATTACCGCAGCCCCGGCCCTCCGGATGGTAGATATCCCCCCCGCAGGCCGCCGGGCAGGATTCCGCCAGGGCCCAGGGGGGAAGGTCCCCGCAAGGCCAATCCCAAAGCACTTTTCTTCTGGTTTCTGGTAATCTGCTTGGGATTGGTCTTTGTGGTATTTGTTCAGAAGACCAAAAAAACTCCCCTGACTATTTCCTACAGTGAATTCAAACAGGAATTAAATCAGAATAACGTCAAATCGGTCCTGATTATTCAAAAGGAAATTAAAGGAGAATTCAGACAGGAGGTCAGCAAACAGCACGGCAGCCGCACTGACAAGTATGATGAATTTGCCACAGTTATACCTTTCGAAGACCCGGAATTAGTTAAGGAGCTGGAGCAAAAGGAAGTCGAAATCAAGGCCAAGCAGGAAGGAAGCGGCGTATGGAATGTGCTCCTGGCTTTCGGCCCCTGGATTCTTTTGATTTTCGTATGGCTCTTTTTAATGCGGCAGATGCAGGGGGGGGGAGGAGGAGCCCGAGGTTTGTTCAGCTTTGGGAAAAGCCGGGCCAGGCTGATTACCGGAGACAAACCTAAAGTGACTTTCCAGGACGTAGCGGGTGTGGACGAGGCCAAAGAAGAATTGCAGGAAATTATCGAGTTTCTAAAGGAACCGGGCAAGTTCCAGAAATTAGGGGGAAAAATTCCCAAAGGGGTCTTGCTCCTGGGGCCTCCGGGCACCGGCAAAACTCTTTTAGCCCGGGCCATAGCCGGAGAGGCGGGGGTCCCTTTCTTTTCCATGTCCGGCTCAGACTTTGTGGAAATGTTCGTGGGAGTCGGCGCCTCCCGGGTCCGTGACCTCTTTGAACAGGGCAAAAGAAATGCCCCCTGCATAATCTTCATCGATGAAATCGATGCCGTGGGCCGGCACCGTGGAGCAGGCTTGGGCGGCGGACATGATGAAAGAGAGCAGACTCTTAATCAATTACTGGTCGAAATGGATGGCTTCGAGACTAACGAAGGAGTCATTCTATTGGCCGCCACCAATCGTCCGGATGTGCTAGATCCAGCTTTGTTAAGGCCGGGTAGATTCGACAGACAAATTGTGGTCAATAATCCAGACGTAAAAGGCAGAGAAGGAATCCTCAAGGTTCACACTAAGAAGATAAAGTTGGCTCAAGATGTTGATTTGCAGGTTATAGCCCGAGCAACTCCGGGTCTTTCCGGAGCAGACTTAGCCAACCTGGTCAATGAAGCTGCCCTTTTGGCTGCCCGCAGAAACAAGGAAGCTGTAGCCATGCCTGATTTTGAGGCGGCCAAAGACAGGGTCATGATGGGGATCGAGCGGAAGAGTTTGGTCATAAGCGAGGAAGAAAAGAAAGTGACCGCTTATCATGAAGGCGGCCACGCCTTGGTGTCAAAACTAATCCCTGGTTCTGATCCAGTCTATAAGGTGACCATCATCCCTCGAGGGATGGCTCTGGGGGTCACCTCCTATCTTCCCATAGATGAAAAGCACAATTACTCTAAAGATTATTTAGAAATCCGCTTGGTACATCTGTTAGGGGGCAGGGTGGCCGAAAAATTAGTCTTCAACCAGCTCTCCACCGGGGCGGGAAATGACATTGAACGGGCCACTGACTTAGCCCGCAAGATGGTTTGTGAATGGGGGATGAGTGAGAAGTTAGGGCCGGTCACCTTTGGAAAAAAGGAAGAAGAAATCTTTTTAGGCCGGGAAATCGCCCGGCACCGGGATTACAGCGAAAAGACCGCTCAGGATATAGACCTGGAAGTCAAAGGGATCGTCCTGGCTGCCGAGCAGAGAGCTACAGAGTTACTCTCAGCTAATTTAGACAAGTTACACCTGGTTGCCCAGACATTGCTGGAAAAGGAAATCTTAGATGGCGACCAGATTGACAAGTTACTGAGAGGGGAGCAGTCCCAGCCTGAAGCGGTTGAGGCTCCGAAGGCTTAGTGAAAAGGGTGGTGAGTTAAGTCAACTGCTTCACCTTGAAATCGGGCAATACAATTCTACGGGTATTCCAGATTCCCTCCTTATCCCCACCGAGTCAGATAACATGATTATGGGTTGTAAGGAGTGAGAGTTAATACGTAAATTATCATAAGCGACAATGATCTAATAACACTAACTTGTTAGGCCGGGATAGTTCTAGTCTAGTCTCAGATTTCCCGGATAAGAATAAACATTTTCATTCTTGACCCAAAAGTGTATTTTAGATTCTAGCCCTAACGGTCTGAATCGCTCAGACGACCCACAAACTTAGACAAGGAGGTTTTGATGATTACACGTGGTTGCAGTTCAGTGGCCGGCGTGCTATTTATGATGGTCATCGCCGGGTTACTCTTGGAGGTATCGCCCGCCCGTGCCCAGGACAAGAACAAACCTGTCACAGGCAAGATTCCGAATAAAGTGATGGACGCCCTAAAGGCCAAGTTTCCCAACTCCAGGATCGACAAGTGGTCTAAGGAAAAAGGAGCCAATATCGTCGTTTACGATATTGAGTTCAAACAGGAAGGCCGGAAGTTCGAAGCCGACATCAAAGAAGATGGTAATATCCACAATTGGGAGAAGGCGGTTGAATTCAAGGATCTCCCCCCAGCCGTCCTGAAGGCCGTTGACACGAAGTACCCCAAGGATAGTGTGAAAGAGATTATGGAGGTGACAGCTGTGAAGAATGGTAAGGATGAACTGGAAGGATACGAAATGGTACTAGAATGTGCTGACAAGAAGGAAGTCGAAGTCACGGTGGCACCCGATGGCAAGATTCTAGAAGACTCCGGGGAGAAAAAGTAATTTCTCGCAAGCCGCGATGAAAGCTTGACGAGTTCCGGCACAGAAATGGGTTAATTATCATGGAGGATAAAACGCATATGAAATTAGCGACAATGACCCAATAACGTTAACTTGTCACGCCGGGATAGTGCTAATCTAGTCCCAGATTTCCCGGATAAAAAAACCAAAAATAAAGAGGAGTGGTCATGAAGCAAGTAACGTTATTCCAGAACATTGCCGTGGCGGGGGTGCTGTTATTCAGTTCACACACCAGTTTGGCCCAGGAAGACTTGCCCTACTTCTTAAAGGACCGCGGAACCGGCCTGCAGACCTCGATGATTGGAACATATGTGAGTCGAGGCCAGTTGTTGATTTTTCCGTTTTTCGAGTACTCCTTGGATAATAACCGGGAATACTAACCGGCTCAGCTGGGCTTCGGCCTTAAGGAAGACTTCCTAGGCAAGTACCGGGACACCCGGGAACAGTTCTTCGTCGCCTATGGTTTGACCGATTGGGTGGCGCTGGAACTGGAGGGGCCGTGGTTAAGGCTACCCTGGAAAAATCTCCCACAGATACGACGGCTACTCCGGCCAAGATCGAGGAAAATGGAGTAGCCGATCTTGAGGGACAGATTCGAGTTCGGCTGTTTAAGGAAAGTAATCATAGACCGGAAATCTTCGCTTTTGCAGAGATTACGTCGCCGTTGCATAAAGACAAAGTGCTGATAGGAGAGCAGGTGTGGGACCTCAAGCCTGGCATCGGGATTATAAGAGGGTTTCCCTGGGGGACTGTGACATTTCGTACTACTGTGGAAAACAATAAGGAAGCCAAACATCTCGATTTTGGAGAAACTTCTCTGGAATACCTGAAGCGCCTGTCAACCTCCTGGAGAGTGTATGCTGCAATCGAAGGAGGCGAAACTGGGGCGCCAGATGAGTGGGACCTGAGAACCGGCGTGTCATGGCGTATTTCTGGCTCGGCTTTCCTCAAAGTCGAGAATGCTATAGGACTCTTTCCCAAGTCAACTGATTGGGCTCCTCAAATTGGGATAATATTCCCACTGCAGACGCGTTAAACCCAGTCTCCCAATTATTCTACTGCAAAAACTGGCGCTTTGATGGGTACTTAATGCACACCAACTTGCCTCATAGTTCCAAAGTAGTCCTGATTCCCAACCAGGAGCATGTACTCTCCTAGGCTTGCGTTTGAACCCCGGTTTTATTAAATTTTCTATGTAAAGGGCGTCACAAATCGCCTAATTCGCAATATGAAAATAGTTTCGCCGGAGATGAAGAAAGGCTTTCAATTCAGGAAGGTGGGCTACGATTGTTTTTGCCGGACCCATGTCATGGGTGTTATCAATGTCACTCCGGATTCGTTTTCCGATGGAGGGAGATTCTTTCAGGCCGAACAAGCCATTCAACAGGGGCTTAGATTAGTTCAGGAAGGGGCGGATATTTTAGATATTGGCGGTGAGTCAACCCGGCCAGGCTCGGAGCCGGTCAGTCTGGAAGAAGAGCTAAATAGAGTAATTCCTGTGATTGAAGAGTTGTCTAAACAAGTCCGGATTCCCATTTCCATCGATACCTACAAGGCAGAGGTTGCTAAGAAGGCTCTCCAAGCCGGAGCGGAGATTATAAATGATATCTCTGCTCTAAGATTTGACCCGGAAATAGTTAATATAGCCCGGGAATTTGGCTGTCCGGTGATTCTGATGCACATTCAGGGGACGCCCAGGCAGATGCAGGAGAATCCGGTTTACCAGGATGTGGTTGGAGAAATAAAAACATACTTTCAGCAGCAAATCGCTTATGCCCGGCAGAACGGACTGGATGAATCACGACTGATTATTGACCCGGGGATAGGGTTTGGAAAGACTTTAGAGCATAACTTGGAAATCTTGAAGGGGTTATCTCGATATCAAGAATTGGGGAGGCCGATTTTGATAGGGGTGTCGCGAAAGTCATTTATCGGAAAAATATTGGGCTTACCAGCTGAGGATAGATTGGAAGGAAGTCTGGCGGCTATGACTTATGCGATTTTGCAGGGGGCTAATATTGTGCGGGTGCATGACGTCAAAGAATCCGTTCGGGTAGCAAAAATGACAGATGAATTGAAAAAGCCTTTCCCCACAAAACAGGGTATTCAACTGTAAAACTAATATGAAGTTCTGGTAAGGTATGTTCGTCGATATTGCTGAAATTGAAGTTCAAGCAGGGCGCGGAGGGAAAGGAGCGGTGAGCTTCCGCCGGGAGAAATATGTTCCCAAAGGGGGACCGGATGGAGGGGACGGTGGTAAAGGTGGGGACGTGATTTTTGTGGCTGGCAGAAATCTGGTAACGCTGATGGATTTCAAATACAAAACTTTTTATAAGGCGGAAGACGGAACTGCCGGTATGGGGAAGAAGATGTTCGGGAAAGAAGGGGAGAATTGCGTGATCCTGGTTCCAGTGGGAACAATCATCATAGAAAAAGAGTCCGGACGAATTCTGGCGGATTTGACCGAAGATGGGCAAGCTTATGTAGCTGCCAAAGGGGGGAGAGGTGGCAGGGGAAATGTGCATTTCAAGTCCTCCACTAATCGGGCGCCCCGAATAGCCGAGCCGGGCGAAGCAGGAGAACGAAAAAAATTAATTTTAGAGTTAAAGCTCATGGCCGATGTGGGGCTGGTCGGCTATCCCAACGCCGGCAAATCCACTCTGCTTTCCCGTTTGACTAAAGCCAGACCCAAGATTGCAGATTATCCTTTTACTACGCTTTCTCCCAATTTAGGGCTGGCCAAGCTGCAGGATTACCGGACTTTTGTGATTGCCGACATTCCGGGTTTGATTAAAGATGCCCACAAAGGGAGAGGCCTAGGGTTTGAATTCTTAAGGCATATTCAGCGCACTCGAATTCTGGTCTTTTTAATCGATGTTTGTGCCGCAGACGCTGAAGCTCAGTTGAATGAACTTAAACATGAATTGGAGCGTTATGACCCAGAGCTTCTGAAAAAACCACAGATCGTGGTTTGGAATAAGATTGACTTGCTGGAAAAACAGAATAAGTTGAAATTGAATGGCAAAAATCAAAAATGTTATCAGGTCTCGGCCCTGACCGGGGAGGGGATTGAAAAGCTGGCCGCTGGCCTGGCCAAAATCTTAGAAGAATTAAAGAATGAGGAATGACTCAAGCGAGCTCTATTACTGGATAGCCTTAAACACGGTTCCGAATGTGGGAGCCATAAGATTCGTTTCTTTAGTGAAGCATTTTGGTTCACCCCAGAGGGTGCTAGAGGGTTCGGTTAGAGAAATCTCTAAGGTAGAAGATGTGGGGGGGATTACCGCCTCCTGTATCAAAGGTCAGGTTAATTATAAGGAGGCAGAAAGACAGGTTAAAGCATTTGAAAAATCAGGCTGCGGCTGGATGACTTTTACAGATGCCGACTACCCCAGAAGATTGAAGCAGATTGGCGATCCTCCGCCATTTCTGTTCATCAAAGGTTCTTTGACTGAAGCAGATGAATTAGCCTTAGCATTGGTGGGGAGCAGACAGGCGACTGATTACGGAAAGAGTATTAGCCAGAGAATTACCTCTGAACTGGTGGCCAAAGGGATCACCATAGTCTCTGGTCTGGCCACTGGCATAGATTCGTATGCCCATAAAGCAGCTCTGGAGGCGGGCGGAAGGACTATTGCGGTTTTAGGCAGCGGTCACGATATCATTTACCCGTCTGAGAATAAGGTTTTAGCTAAGAAAATTGAAGCGCAAGGTGCGCTGGTTTCTGAATTCTTGTTCGGAACCGAACCGATTGCTGAAAATTTTCCCAAGCGGAATAGAATAATCTCCGGTTTAAGCTTGGGAGTAATCGTAGTGGAGGCGCCCATAAAGAGCGGCGCGCTTTTAACGGCGCAATATGCTTTAGAGCAAAACCGGGAGGTCTTTGCAGTTCCGGGCAATTTAGGAAAGAGGACCAGCGAGGGGGCAAATAATCTGATTAAGCAAGGGGCCAAGTTGGTCACCAAAGCTGAAGATATTTTAGAAGAGCTGAACCTCTCTACCGCCGTGATCGCAAAAGAATTCAAAGAAAAGCTGCCGGAACTGGCCCAACCGGAAAAGACCATCTATCAAGTTCTGTCGGCCGAGCCGATACATATTGACAAATTAGCTCAAGAAAGTAATCTATCTATCTCGGAAACCCTGACCGGTTTGTTGAATCTGGAACTGAAAGGTTTAGCCCGGCAGCGTTCGGGAAAACTTTTCGTGCGAACCTAAGTGCATGAACAAAGGCGGGTGGTGGTAGAGAGGAGCGTCACTCTAAAGAACCGTCTGGGATTACACGTCCGTCCGGCTGCGCTTCTGGCCCAGAAAGCGGCCGGGTTTAAGTGTGAAATCAGGCTGGTCAAAGATAGTCTGGAGATCAATGCCAAATCAATCATGGGTGTGATGGGACTGGCGGCCGAATATGGCTCTAATTTGATTATCAAGGCCTGGGGAGAAGATGAAGCCCGGGCAGTGGAAGAACTGGTGAAACTCTTTGATTCAAAATTCGGAGAAGATTAAAATTTGAGCAGGAGTCAGATTGTTCTAAAGGGTCAGGGCGTTTCCCCGGGGATTGCCATCGGCAAGGTCTTTACTCTGGAGAAAAAGGACCACCAAGCCGAGCCGCTTTCCATAGACGCCAGCTTGGCCGAGCAGGAGCTGCAAAAGTTTGAGCAGGCCTTAGCCAATACCAAGAGGGAGCTTTTGGATATTGCCGGTACGGTGGCCTCCCAGCTGGACCCTCAACACCTGCAGATTTTCCAGGCTCAGATTATGCTTTTGGACGATCCGGAGGTCAGAAAAGAGGTAGAAAAAGAAATCAGAGAGAATCTCAAAAGCGCTTCAGCCGCCTACCGGGAGGTGGTGGAGAGAAGTCTGTCAGTGTTGCAAAAGTCCAGTAACCAGTATCTGCGAGAGAGGGTTTCAGATGTCCAGGCGGTTAGAAATAGAGTCCTACATCAATTAGCCGGAGGGAAATTGCTCTCCAAAATTGAGCTTGCTTCTCCGGCCATTATTTTGGCGGACTCCCTGGCTCCGGGAGAGTTAATTCAGCTTAATCGCAAAAACATCTTGGGGCTGGCCTTAAAAGAGGCGGGAGCAACCTCTCACGTGGCTCTTTTGTCTAAGGCTTTCAATATTCCCACGGTGGTGGCCTGGGAGGATGGTTTGGAATCCGAACCTAAGGAGAGTTCAGCCATAATCGACGGCCATACCGGCAAGGTTATCCTGTATCCGGACCAAGAGACTTTGATTTTTTACCAGAGAAGAAAGAAGGTCTGGGAAGCTCAACTCTCCAAGGCTGCCAAGCTTTCTGGTCTGCCAGCCCAGACTAAGGACAAAGTAAAGATTACCCTCTTGGCCAATATCGACATTCCGGAAGAGGCGGAATTAGCTCTTAAATACGGAGCAGAAGGGGTCGGGCTGTTTCGAACCGAATTTTTGTTCTTGAGCGCCAGCGGCTTTCCGACTGAAGAGGGACAGTTTCAGATTTACAACAAGGTGTTAGAAAAATTTTGTCCCCGGCCGGTGACGATTCGTACCACGGATTTGGGAGGGGATAAACTATTTGGTGCCACCGATGACAATCGAGACCCCAATCCTTTTTTGGGGTGGAGGGCGGTAAGGGTCTGCTTGGATTCGCCGGCCCTGTTTAGAACCCAGCTGAGAGCCCTCTATCGTGCCTCGGTCAAAGGGAATTTAAAGATAATGATTCCCATGGTCTCCTGCGTAGAAGAGGTCAGGCAGCTAAAGAGAATGGTTAAGGAAGTACAAAGGGAATTGAGAAAGGAAAAAGTAAAATTCAACCCGAAAGTTCCCTTAGGGATAATGGTGGAAATTCCCTCCGCCGCCCTGAATGCTTCCGGACTGGCTAAAGAGGTTGATTTCTTCAGCCTGGGGACCAACGACCTGACCCAGTATACTTTAGCAGTTGACCGGGGGAATAAAAAGGTGGGACATCTTTTTGATGAACTGAATCCGGCAGTTTTGAAATTAATTCAAATGACAATTCAGGCGGCACGGAGAAATAAGATAGAAGTCTCTATTTGTGGAGAATTAGCGGCATTTCCTTTAGCTTTGCCGGCTTTAATAGGTTTAGGGCTGGATAAGCTTTCGGTGGCGCCGGTAAATTTAGCCAGGGTCAAAACCACCTTGAGTAAAATAAATCTGGCCAAGGCCAGGAAGTTAGCTCAAAAGCTGTGCACAATGACAGAGAAAGAATCGGTGCGAAAAGCTTTGAAGGGGCTGTTCAAATAGAATCTTATGATTAATTTAGATGACCTTTCTGCGGTAAGAAGAATCGACCCCAGTAATTTTGCGGGCCTGATAGAAAGTTTCCCTCTGCAGTTAGAGCAGGGATTAAAAATTGCCTCTGCTTGGTCTTTACCTAAATGGAAGGCTTCTGATTTCTCCAATATAGTGGTGGCCGGTTTAGGAGGCTCGTCCATAGCTGCAGAAATCGTGAAGTCCTATCTGAATTATGAACTGACTATCCCTTTTTCTGTAATAAGACATTACCGGCTGCCGGAACTGGTCAATCAAAAGACTCTCTTTATTGCCAGCTCCTACTCCGGCAATACGGAAGAGACTTTGTCAGCTTATCGCGAAGCCAGGAAATGTAAAGCTAAAATGGTAGGCATAGCTTCGGGCGGGCAATTGATTGAGCTGTGCAAAAGAGACAGATTGCCCCATATAATCATTCCAGGCGGCTTGCCCCCTCGGGCGGCTTTAGGTTACTCTTTAGCAAGTCTCTTGGTACTGTTAGGGAGATTGGGTTTGGTCAAAAGTAAAATGAAAGAAATTGAGCGGGCCGCGACATTCCTTAATGAATTCAAGACTAAATTTGTCCCAACTGTAGAGAAATTAGAAAACCAGGCTAAAATTCTGGCGGAAAAACTATACCGCAAGATTCCCGTAATTTATGCCGGGGAAGACTACTTCTATTCTGTGGCTCTCCGCTGGAAACAACAAATCTGCGAAAATGCCAAAGTTCTGGCCTTCTGCAACGCTTTTCCGGAGTTCAATCATAATGAACTGGTGGGCTGGGGTAAGTCTGAGGAACTTAGAGAAAAATTGACAGTCCTGATTCTAAAAGACAAAGGTGACCACAAAAGAGTAAAGGCCAGAATGGAGATTGTGAAGGGAATACTGGAACAAAAAGGTGTGCCGGTAATTGAGGTGGAAAGTTTTGGGAACTCTCTTTTGGAGCGGATCTCATCCCTGATCCACTTAGGAGACTGGGTCAGCTTTTATCTGTCAATTCTGAATGAAGTTGACCCCACCCCGGTGGAGGTCATCGACTATCTTAAAAAGAGTCTGGCCCAGGTCAAATGATTGCTCCAAATCTTTGTCATGCTTAGCCGTAGAATTATTATATTGTGGAGCTGATATGAATCTATTTTTCAACCCAGAGGTGAGTCTGATTGCCGCTTTCGGTGCAGGTGTGCTTTCCTTTGTCTCCCCCTGCGTCCTGCCCATTATTCCAGGCTACCTTTCCTTTATCTCCGGCTTGACCTTCCAGGAATTAACCAGCCAGAGTCGAGGAGCCATCATAAAGAAGGTGACGGTCAATACAGTTTTTTTCATTTTAGGATTTACTCTTATCTTTGTTCTCTTGGGAGCAACCGCCTCCTCCGCCGGCAGCCTGTTAAAATCAAATCTGAATGTTTTTAATAAGATTGCGGGAGTGCTAATTGTCATTTTTGGGCTGCACATCATCGGAGTATATCGCATCCCATTTTTGAATTATGAGAAGAGAATTCACTCCCAGTCCAAGCCATTAGGTGTACTGGGAGCCTTCCTGGTGGGCTTGGCCTTCGCTTTCGGTTGGAGCCCCTGCATTGGGCCAATCTTAGCCGGGATTCTTTTAATAGCTGCCAACCAGGAGACCGTCAGCCGGGGGATGCTTCTTTTAGGAGTCTATTCCCTGGGCTTGGGAATTCCTTTCTTAATCACCGGCATCGGCTTCAATTATTTCCTGGGAATTTCTTCCTGGATAAAAAAGCACTTCCGCATCGTTGAAATTGTAAGTGGCGGCTTCTTGGTAATCGTGGGAGTTCTCATATTTTTCAACTCCTTTGGAATGTTAGGCCAATTATTGGCCAAATATTTCCCCTGGCTGACCACCGGCTAAAGTTAGAAAGCTACTGCAATAGAATGTTTCTCCTCATGGCTTACGCAAATTTCAGGCGGTAGAAACTGAACAGATAGCCAAGCCATGCCTGACCCAGGCTCATCCCCCAAACAACTCGAATTCGAAAAGACCGCTTTAGTCCACTTGGACAGCCTGTACAATTTTGCCCTGCGGATGACCAGAAATCCCAGTGACGCCGAAGACCTGGTGCAGGAAACCTATCTGAAAGCCTACCGCTTTTTTCACCGCTTCCAGCCCGGAACAAATTGCAAGGCCTGGCTGTTAAAGGTATTGACGAATATATTCATTAACCGATACCGTCAGAAGGCTAAGGAGCCAGAGAAAGTTGAAGCGCGGGAGATTGAAGACTACAGTATTAATCAGAGATTCTTGACCCTGGGAGGCAATCCTGACCCGGAAGAGGCCTTCTGGTCCCAGATGGGGGAGGAGCACATAAGAAAAGCGCTGGAGTCCTTGCCGGAAGAATTCAGATTAACGGTCACGCTCTGCTTTGTGGAGGGCTTTTCTTACGAAGAAATTGCCGACATTTTAGGAGTCCGTCTGGGAACGGTCAAATCCAGGATTCACCGGGGGAGGTTACTACTAAAGACCCTGCTTTTAGATTATGCCCAGGCGCTGGGGTTGGTGAGAGGATAGAGAATGGAATGCGTTGAAGCCCTGAAAGTAATGTATGCAGCGGAAGACAATCCTGGCCGGCTCCGACCCAGCTCGGAAGCTGAAGAACATGTCCAGGAGTGCCTCAACTGTCAAAGGCTCTTGAAATTTGATAGTTCCCTGATAGGGGTGCTGCGCCGCCAGGCAAGTATAGCACCGGCCCCGCTGGGTCTGGCCAACAGAATCAGCCAGCAGATAAAGGATTTGGATAGCCTTTCCTGGAAAAAGAAATTGAGCTGGCTTTTGCCCGGCCGCCCCTGGGCCTGGATTGGCTCAGCCGGAGTGATGGTAGCCGCCTTGTTGCTGATTTTTATTTGGACTTTGAGCTTTCATCCCTCAGTAGTGAACTGGTTCTTAGAAGAGCATGCCGAATATCTGGAGGAAGGCTTAAAGTTAGATATCCTCTCCTCCGACCCAGGCGCGGTGGATGCCTGGTTTGAAAAGACTGTAGGTTTTCCAGCCAATACTGCCCATCTTTTGGTCACCGGCTTAGAGCTCTGGGGTGGCAAAAAATTAGAATTCGCAGGCCAGGTCTCGGCTTTGGCCTGTCTGAAAAAAGGAGAAACCCTGGTCTCAGTCTATGCAGTCCCCTCTTCCGATCTGAAAATTGAGAATCTGGAAAGTCGCAATGTAGGCGGAAAAGAGATGTGGGTCGGCTCCAAAGATGAGTTCAATATAGTGGTCTGGAAAGACCTGCAAAAGAATCAGACCTGGTCGGCTGTGGCGGCTTTACCACTGGATGAGCTCTTGGCTTTAGCAGAAGCTTCTTAGTCTGTCGACTGTCGCTCGTATTTTCTGGAGATAGGCCGGGCAATTATTTCTTGTACCTGCGGGGTGGCGCAGATTTCCTGTTTTGGGTTAAGTTCCCTGAATGTCCCTTCTAGGCAAACTGCAATTATGGAACCGGCTGGCAGCAGATATCTGAGGCTACCGGTGCCCAGCAGTTACCCGGATTACTCCCCTCACAGCCGGTGGCCGGACGGTCTTTATCAAACACATAGTTGACCAAGTGGATCACATCTGGCAGAGATATCGGCGGAGTGCCATTTATTTCGCCCCGACAGAGTGGACTGGGGGCCCAGCAATTACCAAGAGAAGAACCCAGGCAACCGGTAGCCGTACGATCTTTGTCGAACACATAGTTCACCAGGTAGATCACGTCTGGTAAACTAATCGGAGCGGTGCCATCGACATCCCCTGGCTGGGCCAGGCACAGGTTGGCAGCGCAAAGATTCTTGCGGCCTAAGTTGCCATTACATACTTGCCAGTCAGAGCTGTTGTCAGTGTCTTTGCTTAAGCTGTCCCGCACTAAATTATGGACTGAACCGCTGTCCGAGGGATTCGGCCCGGACCAGGAAGTGCCTGTAGGAGGAGGCTCGGTAGAGGTTCCGAATCTGACAAAGTCCACTCCATTGCCGGAATTATCCTTTAGGCTACAGAAGCCACTGCCATTATAAATCCAGGCGATGTCCTCTCCGATGAAAAGGCGTGAGCTGGTGTTATTCCCCTTGCTTTCCAACAAGACTAAGAAACTTTTAGGAGGCAGAACCACAGCCGGGAAAGTGTAGGTTATCCGCCCATCCACTCCATTGAGTTCCATGGTCCAGTTCTGCAGGTCGACCGCCGAGTCACCTTTATTATACAGCTCAATTCCGGCTCCCACGTTGTATCTCTCCCACAGCTCCAGTTCATTGATGACGATTTTGGACTGGCCCGGCTGTGACACTGTCAGGGTTAAATTTACCGTATCGGCTTTTAATCCGGCGTCCTGGACCACAACTGTGAAATTAAAAGTTCCGGCGGTAGAGGGCGAGCCGGACAAAAAACCGTTAGAGAGAGTCAAGCCAGAAGGGAGGCTGCCTGAAATCAAATTCCAGGCATAGGGTTTGGTTCCTCCGACTGCATATAGGGATTCAGCATAAGGGAGACCGACTCCGGCTCCGCGCAGTTCCAAAGTGACAATCTCTATAGGATTACTTCCAAACAGACTGGTATTCATGGTCGCCAGACTTTCGGTGGAGGCGTAAAAATACTTCTCGAACTCTTGCCGAAACCTTTCGATTCTGGCTAGTTCTTCCCCTTTGGGAACTTCGCCATTCTTGACCACTAAAATGAAAGCCATGTTAAAAGACTTCTGAGAAACGCTGGTATCCGGGATTCTTTCTCCATTGGCATTTATGATGTCGAAGATGCTCAAGAGCTGGGGAGTTCCGCTGGCATGCAATTCAATCGGCAAAGCATAATAAGGTGGCACAAAAATATTAAGAGGAGAGGTTACGGTCGGATTCTGCAAATACCAGATGTCCGACACCTGGCCGGCATCATATAAACCCATTACGTACAGATCTAAGGGCATAAGGCCGTCGGCATAGGCATATCCCTGATAATCTCCCCCTCCGTTGTCGGTCCAGATATAACCCTCCATGGCGGAAGTGGTGGAATTCCCCCAGTTGCTCTTGGTATCGCAGAAGGAATACCAGTGCGAGCTGTTAACCACCTGATTCTCATTATTCAAAAAAGCGGCCCACTGGTGCATGGTCTCGTGCAGCATGCCGGTCATAATCGAATGAGTGCGGTACAAGTGAAAATGAGGGTCGTCCGGATGATAGTTGATGTCATTCTGATTGGTAAAACCCTTCAGTCTGCCGGCGCTCCCCATCCAGTAGGAGTTGTCGAAGATATCTAATCCGATGCCGAAAACATTGTTTTTTACATTGAAGTGATAGGCAAAGCCGTACATGTAGGCATCGAAGTTGCGAAACATTAACAGAAAATCGAAGCTATCCGGATGGGTGGCATAAAAGGCATTGGCTACGCCATAATCATCAATGTGCAAGCCGTTGGCATCTTCCCAGATCAAACTGCCATTGTCTTCGATTATGGCAATATTGCCTATATCTCTGGTCTGAGTGGTAGGAAGGGCGGTCTTATAACCGGATTGCAGAAAGAGGTGCCGGGCGTAGAGGTCTTCAGCCAAGCCTGGATAAGTGGCGCAATCCCGTTTAGCAACATCCTCTAAGCGCTTCTGCCAGGGGGTAGTGGCGTAGGCCATTAAGATTGGCAACGTTATTAAAGCTACTGATGATAAAACCAGAGATCTTTTCATTGAGAACCTCTTGCGAAAAGGTTTTCTCCTTTGACCGACCGGCGATCTCACTTTCAATAAATAGGCTGGGGGCCTTATGTCAAACAAAATCATCTTCTCACAAGCCTCTCTTTCCCAATTGAAATAAAAAACAGGAGAGAGCCAGCTGCTCTCTCCTGCGATTATTACACTATTTTAACTTACGGCGCACAGCACTCGCCAATCCGGACCGGATTCCAGCAGTTACCCGGGTCGGTACCCAGACAACCGGTGGCTGGGCGACTCTTATCAAACACAAAGTTGACCAAGTGAATCACATCCTGCAAATTGGGCACCCCTCCAGTACCATTGACATCGCCTCGACAGAGTGGGACAAATGACCAACAGTTGCCCGGGTCGGTGCCCAGACAGCTGGTAGCGGGGCGGTCTTTGTCAAACACAAAGTTGACTAGGTGAATCACATCCTGCAGGTTGGGCACCCCTCCAGTACCATTGACATCACCAGCCTTGATTGTACAGGTGGGCTTAATATTCTCAAACCAGACATCCTGGTTGCCGAAAGTCGGCCTGGAATCATTCCAGATGGAGCCGGCCCCGTTCAAGGCATTTTCATCCAGGTCAAGATAATCTCCGATATAGCCCGGAGGAATCATGGTGAACATCGGAATCGGGCCCGCATCAGACAAGGGAGCATCAGTCCAGGTGACCCCGCAGTCAAAAGATGAAGACATCCAGACCTCGGTTAAAGTGTTGCCAGGATCCATGCGCCGGTCATAGTAAATGACGTTGATATTTCCCAGTGAATCGACCGCTATAGCCGGGTCCCACTGGTCGTTTGGGGTAGCGTCCTGGTTTACCCGCACTGGCGGAGTCCAAGCTGCAGGAGCTCCTCCTGCAAAGTTAGCCGAAAACCAGATGTCCGGGTTTCCTAAAGTGGCTGAAGACCAGACGACATAGACCGCTCCCGGTGGACAGGGGTTGGGCTTAGTGGCATTGTTGACCGCCACATCCACAGTTGACATGGCCTGAGTTCCCCCGCCGATGATCGGCCCAATAGGCGCCACAATCGGAGCAACCATGACATTGAAGCCGCCTGCCCCCGGTATGGCGCCAAAGGGTGCTCCTGCCCCTGGTGCGATGGAGGCATCAATAAAGAGAGCAGTAGGCCAGTACATCAGTCCTTCTGGTGGCGGTCCTACTGCAGCGGGGGCTCCTATCACAGTAGCGCCGGTCCAAGCGACGTACAGCGCTCCAGGGGGCATAGGACCAGCTCCAGCCGGGGAAACGACATCCATGGCTGATTGCAGGGCTAAAGAGGGAGGGCCCGGATTGCTAATCGGAATAGGAGGTGAAATGGCTGGATAGGGGAACAGCCCTCCCAAGGTATTGCTGAAACTGTAGGCAATGGGATTAACGTCTGCCGGGTCATTAAAGATATTGCCGTCAAAATTAGGGTCTCCGTCGCCGTCTGTAAATACAGTCCAAGTGTAAAAGACTGACCCCACTTCCGCAGGCGGGTTGGTGGGCCAGTCGTCCAGCTTGGCTTGAGGGTAATCAAAGTATGTGCCGCAGCAGCCAGCCGGCAAGCTTAGAGCTACCAAGGCAGCCGGGCCAAATCCACCCCAGGGTCCACCACCACCGAAGTTTGCATCTGACCAGATTGCTGAGCCACCTAAAAAGCCTACTCCTCCTCCCCAAGATTGATAATCAGCAATATACCCTCCAAAAGGATGAGAGGTAATGGAGGGATGCCGGGCTGCAGTGATTGCTGCTGGAGGTGGCGGTAAAAAAGGGCCAGATAAAGGAAGCATCCAGCTTCCTGGAATTCCCCCCGCAGGAGAAAAGGCGGTGCCAATCAGGGAAGGTGCGGCCGGGCCCGGGGCAAATGGGTCAGTCCAGGCGGCATAGAACTCTCCGGGAACCAGCTCGCTGGCTGCCACAGTGGCGCTGGTCTGGTCCGTGCCAGGAAAATTCGGGCTGGCTACATCGACCTGGGCATTAGGTGCCATAGGCTGAGCTACTACCGGCTGTTTGGAAATCTCGATTTTCTTACCGGCCTTCAATTCAGCGTATCTCTGCAGCCAGAGGTTTGCTGCGGGCGCAGCATCTGTTTTCGGTGTTACCGGTTGGTTGATTTTTTTCTGCCACAGACTCATATCAATCTGTCCGGCTGGCTGAGATTTCGCCTGAGCCTCGGTGGAAGAACTCTTTTGGTCAGCGGCCAGAGCCAACGAAATCGTCAATACGGCGGTCAAGATTATGACCAATACTGAAGTTTTAGAAAGTCCTCTCATAAATTGCTCCTTCACTTTAAGAGCTTGAATCAAATTTTAATTTTTCTGCAAAATCTTACTGCCAGCTCCCCTCGCTTTTATTCCCTCTTCTATGATTTACTGAAATTTCACCTCCTGATTTTATAGATTGGAGAGTTTGTTAAGTCTTGACTTTATTCCAGTAATAATCCTGACGGTTTAATATGAAACTATCAGTCACACTTAATCCTTTGAAATCTCGTCTGCAGGACTTGATTTATATATAATAATATAATCGGCCAGAAAATCTTTGTCAAGCTAAATCTTTGGTTGTGAAAAGATTAGCAACCATTGCTAATGGCTTGATTTGCTAATTCTATTGGCTATTTTGCGTTAGAACCGTGAGAAACTTGCGCACCCAAAGAGATAATGGATATGAAATCAAAGAATAATTTTGCCTTCCTTTCCGTACATGCCAGAGAAGAAAAGAAGGTTTTAGGCTCGGTAGCTTACCCGATTTTTCAGACTTCCACTTTTGCCTTCAAAAATACCAGAGAGTTATTGAAGTATATAAAAGGGGATAAAAACCTCTATCTCTACACCCGCTACGGCAATCCCACTCTCCGGGTGGCCGAAGAAAAAATAGCCCAATTAGAAGGAGCCCAGGCCGGTCTGGTCTTTTCCTCTGGCATGGCAGCTATTACCAGTGGGGTTCTGACACTAGTTAAAAGCGGAGAAGAAATAATTGCCACCCGGAATCTGTATGGCGGCACGCTTCATTTCTTCAATGACCTCTTGCCAAAGTTAGGGATTAGAGTCCATTACATTGACTCAGAAGATGTCTCCCGGGCTGAAAAACTTGTTAACCGGAAAACTAAACTCTTATACATCGAGACCCCCACTAATCCGAATCTGAAAATCGTGGATATCCGCAAAACCGTTCAAATCTGCCAGAAATACAGATTGACTTCCATGATTGACAATACCTTTGCTACCCCCATCAATCAAAGGCCGCTGGATTTAGGCCTTGATGTTTCGATACACAGCGGGACTAAATATTTGGGAGGACATTCTGACATCATTGCCGGCGCAATGGTAGGTAAGAAAAGCTTCATCCAAAAAGTTCACCAGACCATGAAAGCTTTAGGGGGTTCGGCGGATCCGCAGGCGGCTTTTTTACTCCTGCGGGGATTGAAGACTTTGAGCGTCAGGGTAGAGAGACAAAATCAGAATGCGCTGGCAATAGCTAAGTTTTTAGCCGGGCACTATAAAGTCAGAAGAGTCTTCTATCCCGGTTTACCTTCTCATCCTCAACACAAATTAGCCAGGTCGCAGATGTCCGGTTTCGGGGGTGTGATCTGCTTGGAAGTAAAAGGGGGCTTAAAGTCTGCTGTCAGAACTATTGACAGCTTCAAAGTTATCCTGAATGCGGCCAGCTTAGGCGGGGTTGAATCTCTGGCCAGCCTGCCGGTTTATACTTCCCATTACGGCTTTTCTCCTAAAGAGTTAAAGCAGGCTGACATCACAGAAGGAATGGTCAGAATCTCCTGCGGCATTGAGGAGTTCGAAGTCCTGAAAGAAGATTTAAGGCAAGCTCTGGCAAAGGCTTAAGTATAAAGCAGGATTGACCGATGTCTAATGGGAGACCATGGTCAATCCCAATTTCAAGACCTCGGAGCTGATTGCCACGGGGGGAATGGCGAGTATTTACAAGGGGGTGCAACTCTCCTTGGACCGTCCGGTAGCCATCAAGCGTCTGCACCCTCATCTCACCACTAATGTAGATTTTGTCACTCGCTTTGAAAAAGAGGCCAAATCAGTGGCCCGGCTCCGCCACGAGAACATCGTCTCCATCGTCGACTTTGGCCGGGATGAGGAGGGATACTACCTGGTCATGGAATTCGTGGACGGCAAAAACCTCAAAGAAATCCTCAAGAGCGAAAAGAAGGTTCCGGCAGAAATCGGCCTTATCATCGCCGAGCAAGTGGCCCAGGGCTTAAGATTTGCCCACTCTTCCGGCTTAGTGCACCGGGACATCAAGCCGGCCAATATCATGCTCTCCAAAAACGGGGCGGTCAAAATCACCGATTTCGGCATCGCCAAGTTTGCCAACGACATCTCTCTGACTGATACCGGCTCGATGATCGGGAGCCCGGCCTACATGTCGCCCGAGCACGTGCGAGGCACCGATTTTGACAACCGCTCCGACATCTTCTCTTTAGGAGTGGTGCTCTATGAAATCCTCAGCGGTGAGAAGCCGTTTCAAGGCGAAAATTACCAGGAGGTCATCACCAAAATCCTGACCGAAGAGCCCAGGCAGATTCTGCAGATTACTCCGGAGCTATCGGCCGGCTTAGCTGAAATCATCCACCGCTGCCTGCAGAAGGACAAGCTTAAAAGATACCAGAACTGTGAGGACCTGCTTTTAGACGTTAAGAAGCAGATCGATTTCTATCAAATTCAATTAGCTCCCAAGCTGATCAGTCAATATGTAGAAAAACCAGCTTTGGTCTCCTCCTGGCTATTAGGAGAAAGAATCCAGAGGCACTTGGACTGGGGCCTACATTATTTTAACCAGGGGGAGGACAAAAAGGGGCAGGCCAAGAAGGAATTCTTAGAAGTCCTGCGCTGGGACCCACACAACCAGACCGCTCTGAAATGCCTGGGTCAGATAGACCAGAAGCAAAAAAAGGGGAACATCAGACTGGTCTCCGGGAAAATCGTTAAGAAGAGACTCTATCCTTGGATATTGGTGCCGGTCGGATTAGCGGCAGCCGTGCTTTTGGGATACTTTTCAGGCGGATATATTGATAAAATCTCCGGGCCAGGCACACTTCAGAACTCGAAAGACGGCAGCCAGGTAAATAGTATATCTCCGGGGAATCGACTATTTACTGTTCCAGAGGAGGATGAGCTTCCCTTCAGCTCAAACGCCTCTTCATCGATAGCAACTTCTAAAGAAGGAGCGGAGTCAGGCTCCTTGACCAAAACCGGTTCTGGCGCCATTATCATATACAATCAGGAAAAGGAAAAGGAGAGAGCTCGACAAGCCGGAAAGGCCAGTATAGGACAATTGCGGGCTAAGGCCCAATTCGGAACTCTGACGGTCAATGCCGAGCCTAAGGCAAAAGTCGAGATTAACGGAAAGGTTTACGGTACCGTTCCGCCGGCTCTGACTTTCAAAGCTGAAGTGGGTAAGTACCGGGTCTATTTTAAGCAAAAAGGGTACAGGACCGAGAGTAAAAAGATTTGGGTGGAAAAGAATAAAGCCACCTCTATTAAGGAGAGCCTGATAGAGGATAAGCCCACCGGTAGCAAGAATCTCCGGTCAGACGACCACTGAACGGTCTATGTGACCCCCAACAAGCCGGCGGGCCGTGGAATCCGGTACCTTCTTTGGACTGTTGCCCGTTCCCGCTGCCGTAGTGCTTATCTCCCTCTCCTAAGAGGAGAGGGTGGGGGTGAGGTCATAAAAGCGAATTGCCATGTCGTCACTCGACAAGCTCAGGACTCCCCGCAATGACGGCATAAGAAGTGGTGGGGTAAAAAATCCCGCCTGCGAAAATTCAATTAGCCGCCTACATTTATTGTAATTAGCTGGTAGTTAGAGATTCCAAGCCCTTGATCTGAGATAGCCTGTATAATCTTTAAAGTGGCAACTTCATTCGAGGAATTCTGCTTTTGTAATTGCAGCCCAGAGCACAGGTCTAATTGAGAATTATTCTCATTTGTTAATTTTTTCACAAATATAGCTTGACATAAACCGAATATATAATTAGAATGATTATGAATCTCTGTTGCCATGCAGACGTCGGTTGACCAAAAATTCGAATACTACCTGAGGAAGAAAAACCTCAAGTTGACCCAGGAGAGAAAGGACATCTTAGATGAGATGTCCGGTTCAGACCGGCATTTCGGGCCAGAGGAGCTTCTGGTTCAACTCCGGGAAAAGGGGAAAAGGGTTTCTCGAGCTACGATTTACCGCACACTTGAACTCTTGGTTAACTCAGGAGTAGTGAAGAAGGTCTGCTTGGGTCCGCAGCAGTTCTATTATGAAAGCGTGGCTAAAAAGGAGCAGAGACACAGCCATTTGGTCTGCCTGAAGTGCGGGAAGATAGTGGAATTCTCCGATGAGGTGGCTGAGGGCCGGATCAATCAGATTTGCCGGGAGAACCAGTTTAAGATGACCTCCCGTTGCTTTCAGATTTTCGGACTCTGCTCGGACTGCAAGTAAATTTTTTTGTGGTCTTATTGAGAATAGGTCTCAATTGCAGCGAAAAATTTCACAAGGTATGAGGCATCTTAAGAGGAGAAAATGTTGGGCAAGACTATTCTAACAGGTATCAGTCTGTTTATTTTATTGAGCAATTTAGCCTTAGCTGACCGGAGGGCTTATGTCTGGACATATGAGTATCAGACTATGCCTAAGGGAGAATTAGAGTTAGAATATTACCTGGATTATCGGGCTCCGGACTGGGGGAATAAGTCTATCTCTAAATGGACCCATCAAATTGAGTTGGAATACGGCATAGCCAACCATTTTGACTTCGCCTTGTACCAGGTTTTTGTCCAGAACAGTACCGATGGCTATAAATATGATGAAATGAAAGTCAGAATGCGCTACCGATTATTCGAAGTCGGACTTTTTGTAGTAGACCCGCTGTTGTACCTGGAATACAAGAGGCCTGCTAATGCTTCTGAACCGAATGAACTAGAAGGAAAGCTGATTTTAGCCCGGGATTTTGACCAGTTCAATCTAGCCGGGAATTTTATCATCGAAAGAGGGCTGGTTGCCGGAGCAAAATGGGTAACTGAATATGCTTTAGGAGCAAACTATCAGTTTGTCCCTGCTTTTAAGTTCGGGATTGAAGCCATCGGCAATTTTGAGTCAGCCCCGGATAACGAAGCTCTGCTAGGCCCCACGGCGTCATTTGCCGCCGATAAATTCTTCCTTACCTTGGGAGCATTATGGGGTGTGAATGAACAGTCGGATGACTTTAGATTAAGATACATTTTGGGGATTGAACTGTGAGGAGAAGGGGTCTGGGATTATTTGCGATTGCTGTGAGTGGAGCAGTTCTGGCCTGTTCGTCTACGGCGCTGCTGCGGAGAGACATTTCTCAAGGCGAGCTGCTCTATCGCCAGAAGTGTCGGAGCTGCCACAATCTGGTTAATCCTAAAAAACTCTCGGATGAAGAATGGGAGTTACAGTTGGAAACCATGGGGATGAAGTCAAAATTGAGCTCCGGGGAAAACCAGTTAATCTGGGAGTATTTAGCTAGTCATAATTGAAAGTGTCAAAAATGGAAAAAGTAAACCCGCCCTGGACAAGCCAGGGCGCTACGAAAACTAAAACCTCACTGATAGTTGGCGCGGTAATGATTCAGGGGGATTGCCACGCCCCTACGACTTGGCTCCCTTCGGGGTCTGAGCCCTTCCGTTCGACAAGCTCACGGCCTGAGTTTATCGAAGGCAGGGTCGAAGACAGGGCTCGCAATGACAGCCGGTTTTGTCATTCTGAGAAGCGCCCACGATTAAGAATGTGAGATGAGAAGACTTTTAGTGAAGATCGGCCTGATTCCAGAAGGGAAGCTCTCCCGCAAACAGATTATGGACCATGTGAAAAAGAGAGGGTGGAGGTGGGTTTTAGTAGTGGTAGTTTTTTATGCCATCAGGGACGTGGTGCTCTACATTCTTCTGCCCTATCTGGCACTCAGAGGACTGATTCTGGGCTGGTAGAATATGGGAAGACCTACGCATAAGGCTGAGAGAAGAGTCATTCTAATCGGCAACCCCAACGTGGGGAAGTCGGTGGTCTTCAAGCGGCTGACCGGGCAGTACGTCACGGTGGCTAATTATCCCGGCACCACGGTGGAACTAGCCTGGGGGAAGGCCCGCTTCAACGGTGAAAAATTCGAGGTCATTGACACCCCCGGCATCAATTCACTTCTGCCCCTTTCAGAAGATGAGAAAGTAGCCCAGGAGTTACTCTTGACTGAAAATCACACCATCATCGTACAGGTGGCCGATTCCAAGAATTTACGCCGGACTTTGTGGCTGACTTTACAATTAGCCGAACTGGGAATCCCCATGGTTTTGGACCTAAACATCATGGATGAGGCCAAAGAGCAGGGGATGGAAATCAATCATCAAAGACTCTCTGAAATCTTAGGGATGGAGGTTATTCCGACTGTGGCCACCCAAAACTTGGGAATTGATAGGTTGAAGGCAGAAATTCCAGAGAGCAGAAAGCCCTCTTTCAAATTAGAGTACGACACCAGAATCGAGACTGCAGTAAGTCAGCTTTTACCCTATCTGTCAGATAATCACTTAGGTAAAAGGGGGATGGCGCTTCTGTGGCTGTGTGGCGACCAGAAGATTTCTGAGATGCTTTCAAAACAGCTGAGTTCTCAAGAGTTCAAGAGAATAGAAAGCATCCGCAGCCAGTTGAAAGAGCATTACCTGGAGCCTATCTCCCGGGTTCTGAGTCAACAGCGAATCGCCAGAATACATCAGATACTAACCGAAGTTGTCTCCAAAAAAGAAAATAAAGAAACTTCGCCGGCCGCCTGGTTGGGGAGAATGGCCATGCATCCGATTTGGGGGCTGCCGATTCTGGCTTTAGTCTTGTTCGCAGTTTACGAAATCGTGGGAATCTTTGGAGCGGGCACTGTGGTAAATTTAGTTGAAAATGGGCTGTTTGGAAAATTAATCAATCCGTTCTCTATAAAATTATTCAGCTTAGTGCCAGTGCCTTTAATCAGAGATTTTTTCGTGGGCCAGTACGGAATCATCACCATGGGAGTAACTTATGCCCTGGCCATTGTGCTGCCGGTAGTGGGATTTTTCTTTTTGGTCTTCGGAATTTTGGAGGACACCGGCTATCTCCCCAGATTGGCCATCATGGTGGACAAGTTCTTCCGCCTGATGGGGCTGAATGGAAAAGCGGTTCTACCCATGATTCTGGGTCTGGGTTGCGATACCATGGCGACCTTAACCACCCGGATTCTGGAGTCAAAGAAAGACCGGATAATTGTCACCCTGCTCTTGGCCTTAGCGGTCCCCTGCTCAGCCCAGTTAGGAGTAACTTTGGGCCTGTTAGCCTCTTTGTCTGCCAAGGCAACTTTAATCTGGTTAGGAGCGGTCATCGGGATATTGTTCGTGGTCGGATTCCTGGCATCCAAAGTAGTTCCGGGCCGGAAGTCCGATTTCATCCTGGAGATTCCACCTTTGAGAGTTCCCAAACTTTCCAACATTGCCATCAAGACCGCCGCTCGCATAGAGTGGTACCTCAAAGAAGCGGCCCCCATCTTTATTTTCGGGACAATTCTTCTGTTTGTCTTAGACAAGGTCGGCGGTTTGACCTTCTTAGAAAAAGTTGCTGCACCGCTGGTGGTGGGATTGCTTAATCTGCCGGTAGAAGCCACCCAGGCCTTCATAGTGGGATTTTTAAGAAGAGATTATGGGGCAGCCGGATTCTTCGTCCTCTCGGAGCAGGGGAAGTTGGACCCGATCGGGGTGGTAGTCAGCCTGGTTGTAATCACGCTCTTCATCCCCTGCATCGCCAATTTCTTCGTGATGATCAAGGAAAGGGGCCTGAAAACTGCTTTGTCCATGGCGGCGGTGATTGTTCCCCTGGCGTTTCTGGTCGGCACCGCGCTCAATTTTGTATTGCGGCACTGGCAGGTGGCTCTATGACTATAAAATGCGCCCTGTGTGCCTATGAGTTCGACCCTGAAGCCGGATTCAAATGCAAGGCCTGCCCGCTGACATCGGCCTGCAATCTGATTGCCTGCCCCAATTGCGGGTATCATCATGTGGGGGAAAGCAAGGCTACTTCTTTTTTGCGCAAGATTTTCAAAGTGAAAGAAGAAATATCTTTATCCGGCTGCAAGAAAGCATAAATGAGTTCGAAGCTATTAAATCGCTTAGTCCAGTTTCTGGTGGCCAAGAAAGATAAGCCGGTTCCGGAAGTTTTTGAAGCACTGGAAAGGGAAGAGTCTGATTCAGGCGATGTCATATGGAACGGGAATCGTGCCACGGTTATCCCTGGCTTGACTTCCGTACTGGAAATGAAAACAGGATCTAAAGGGCAAATTATCTCAATTGCGCCGTATCAGAATGGGAGAATTGAGCGGCTATCGGCTCTGGGGATAATTATTGGCAATATAATTGAATTGGTGCAGAAGCAGCCGTCGCTAGTGGTCAAAGTTGACCATACCGAGATTGCGCTGGATAAAGAGATTGCGGGGGGGATCTGGGTGAAGTCCGCCAACGGAGAGATCAGCGGATAAAAATCACCAGAAGATTTAATACAGCAAATAGCACGCAATATCCCGCGAAGACGTAAAGTTTCCTCTTCTGCAAAAATCTCAATAAAAAATCAATACAGAGATAGCCGCTCACCAGCGCGGAGAAAAATCCCGTTGCAAGTACAGGCAGATTCTCCTGCAATAGGTGCATCCGCAGCAATTCCTTCAAAGGCAAAAAGCCGGCTCCGAAGATAATTGGCACCGAGAGCAGGAAGCTGAATCTGGCAGTTGAGACTTTATCAATCCCTCTGAACAGTCCGGCAGAAATAGTCGCGCCGGAGCGGGAGATACCGGGGAAGATGGCTATAGCCTGAGCGGAGCCGATTATCAGAGCATCCCAGAAATTCATGTTTTTCAGTTCACGGGCAGTTTTAGCCTGTCTTTGCGACCAGGTCAAAAGAAAGGCGGTCACGAATAGAAAGAGCGCGGCAGGCAAAGGACGGCTGAACATCTTCTCGAAAAAGTCGGCGAAGAGATAGCCGATTATAGCTGCAGGAACTGTCCCTACCACTAAAAGCCAGGCCAATTTTGAATCAGTGTTTTGAATAAACTTACCGGAGAAAATCCCTTGTAGAGCGGATTTCAGATAATTCCATAAATCTTTACGAAAGTATAAAATTACAGCAATCAGAGTCCCCCAGTGGACTAAGACATCGTAAGCAAAAGCGACTTGCGGGTCAACTTTCCAATTAAGAAGATAAGGGACTAAAACCAAATGGGCGGAGCTGGAGACCGGGATGAATTCGGTGGCGCCCTGGACGAGGCCGAGGAGGAGGGCTTGCAGTAAGGTCACTGGGATTGTTTTTCCAGATATTCACTCAGAGCCACAGCGTTATTGTGTTGCTCGTCTTTAGCAGCAAAGAGCAATGTCACAGTTTTACCTTTTGATTCAGACAAAATGATTTTAAGCTCTTCGGTATGGTCAGCTAATTCAGTAAAATAGCGTTTCTTAAATTCTGGCCACCTTTCAGGATCATGATGCGACCATTTTCGAAGAGCATCACTGGGGGCGATATCCCTCAGCCACAAGTCAATTCCGGCTTTCTCCTTGGTCATGCCACGAGGCCAGAGCCGGTCTACCAAAATGCGAACACCGTCACTCTTCTTAGGCTGGTCGTAAACCCTCTTGACCTTAATCATCCGGACTACATACCCGTGTCATCCGCCGAAGGTCCATAAATCGAAGGCACCTTGCCACCCATGGGCCGGATATAGACGCTCAGCTGTCCCCGGTGGTGAATGACATCAAAAAGGTGACCCCAGAGCATGAGACCTAAAGTTTCTTCGAAAACCATCTGCCCGCCTACCCAGAACTGCACTTTCCTATTATTCCAGGTATTATCATCTACATTTTGCAAGAGCTTCTCTAGTTCTTTACTCTTTTTAGTAAGTAAATCAACCGCCGGGGCGATTTGAGTGGCTGGGGGCGGATCTTGCCAGTTGATTTTGCCGGTGTCGACGGCTTCACAACAGGCGTGGGATTCGTAAGCCATCAAGCTTATGAGTTCTCCGGCAGAGCGAGAACGAGGATGGGGGCGGTAGTCCAGTTTGCCATCTGGCACAGCCTGGAAGACTTTCAGAGTGATAGGCGCTTCCTCGGACCAGCGCTTATTGAAAAATTCGCGGTCGGTCATCTCTTCTTCCTCCTGAATAGATGTTTATTTTTTTCTTTTTAAATAGCTCTCTGAATATACGGAAAAATCCTTGCCCGGGGCAGCCAGTTCAAAAATTTCGGTAAATTCATCGTTACCAGTCAGCTTATAGGTTTCTTTGGCTTTCCAGCCAGCAGGTATGTTTTCAATCGCCTCAGTAGTGAAAATTAGAGTCTTCCCATCTGAGGAGATACTGTCCAAGACGTACTGGTTGACAAAACCTTCCACATGGAACTGGCGCAGGACGAATTTTTTCCGGCCCAGATCATGGCTGAATATCCCCCAGTCTAAATGCACTTCCCCCTGAGGATTTTTCTCCTGAGGGGGATAGAAGGATTTGTTTTTAGCCAGAAGAAATTTACCTTCCAGCACAAACTCATAGCTCCGCTCCACCTTGGATTCGCCCGGCTCGCCTTTACCGGTGCCTTCCCAGGTGCCGATGAAGAATTTCCAGGGGTCCCAGGGGTCGGGTTTTTTCTCGGCCTGCTGAGCCGGTATCAGTATGGTTAGGCCGAAGAATATCAAAAGAGAAAGTGTCCACTGAGTGAATCTGGCCATAGTGCCTCCTTATTAAATCAAAGTTACGTTTTTCACTTTTTGAAAGAGTGCGGCTCCTCCCACAGATTAAACACAAAACCGAAGGGGTCTTTGATATAACAACAGCCACCTTTGCCGGCGCAGAACGTTTCCAGCATAAAAGAAGTTTTTGCGAAGCAAAAATTTGGGTGAGCGATAGCGAACCTTTTATGCTGTGTTATGCGACGGGCTATTATAAAAAGCCAATGTTTGCAGTTAGACCAAAAACAACAAGCGTATCTTGCGACATATTATCTATTGCTTGAAAAAGAAGTTCTACAAATTCCGGGCCATCAATAAAATTAATCGTCCTGTCAGTAAATTGCCCTGCCTTCTTTCTTGCTGAATTTCCGATAACTCCTGAAGTAACTATTATTCCGTGATCCCCAGGCTCCATGGAATTGGCCAATTGCTCAACGACCCATTCTTCGATCTCTCCTTGACTTGAATAAAAATGTTTAACCTGAATTCTAGTATTAACATTACCGGGTAATTCAGCCAGCAAGTCAGTGCCCTGTTTTGCTGGCTGTCGTAGCTAACCGACGGATGCCGGGGAAATAATTGGAAAATAAAGAGCATACCGCATCTTTAAACGTATTGGAGTTTATATTTCGCAAAAGACCCTTTTGGAGTCTTGCTAAGTATTCACGTTTTAGATTAAAATTTGACTGCTGCGTAAAATAATGTTTTTTATTATTAACAATTTCTTCTATATCGTCATGATAAGTCGTAAAGACTGTTTGCTGACCTTTCAATGAATCATAAACTCTTCCTGTCAACATGTTACGAAAAATCGCTTTTTTATCGTGAAACCATTTAACGGCCCTTTGATTTGGGTACCCTTCGTCTTCGGAATCTACAGAGCCATCATACTTATAATCCGAGTCTATCATTCCGATATATACAAGTTGCCCATCAGGAACTAAAACATAGTCGTCCTTTTTCATTTCTGCCTTAAAACGATAAATATTTCCTGCTGCTTGTCCTAATGATTGTGGCGAAGAGTAAGAATAGTAGGTTAAAATCGATTTCTTAATTTCGTCTCTACTATTCTTGGAACTTAAATCACCGATACAAGGCCATCAAATTGCTACAATATTATTTAAAAGAAACTCCTGAACCCGATATTTACCATGCGGGTAAGGTCTAACAATCCACGCGTATTTCATCCTCCTTATATATTATTTGCCTGTCGTATAACTCGTTCATATCCGCAATTATTGCGTATATACTCCCAAAATGGCGGGATAGACGCATTGCGGATATATCACCTGTGGCTGTAGTTTGCTGATTGTAATTGGGGCAGACATGATTGAATTATGACCAGGCTTTCTGCGAATTAAGCCATTGCCAAAGGGGGTGTCAAGTCGCGCGGAAGAGAAAACGGCTCAAGAAATCTCTGTTTTTGGCCACAACCTGATAAATGATTTTGGTCAGCTGTCTTAATCCAGGAAGTCCTAAAAGCCTGCTTATTATCTTCCAGCCCATCACTTCAAAAAGTTTTATCACCGCATCGCCGCCGCCCAGATATTCTCCCTGAGGGGAGCGCAGGTAGAACTGGTTTTTACTATCTGAATAAATCTCAGAAGGAAGCCAAGTTTTCTGTTCCTGATAGGGGAGGGGAACGAATTTATCTGACGCTTTCTTATGAAGCCACTCCACACTTCTCTTGCAGAAATCGCACTGGCCATCCCAGAGGAGCAGATAGCGGTTTCTAATCTCAGCAGGAATTTGGTTCGGCTGCCCAGGCATTGGAAGCTAAGATAAACTCTGCTTTTCATAAACCCACCAAGATATTTCCACTGACAGGATCTGTCAGTCCTTTGGAAACTATCAAGCTGGCCAAAACCATCCGGGAAGTCTTATTCTCCATCGAGATGATTTTGTAAACGATTGCAGAGATTGGTTAAGGGCATTGCAGAAATCAAGTTTGCGCAAGGCTTGAACAGCTATAACAAGTTGTTGAACAATCAGTTATATGGTTGCAGTAACTTTGACAAAGGCATAGGGCTTGCTCTGGAATAATATGCAAGAGAGGGATAAATGAACAAAAGCAAATTTCGCAGAAGGAACAGGTTGTTCAAATCCAGAACATTAAGGTGTGCAATTTTTTGGTTGACAGGGGCGGCCGGCCTGCTTTTATTTCTGACATTGACAGCGGAGGAGGTCTGTGCCCTTAAGCTGGTGGATTCGAAAATTGACCGGTGGTACAGAATGGAGCCTGACTGGGGAGTACTCAAGACCTGGCCGGACAAGTTCCAGCACATCTTTTTCCCCTATTTACTACAGGAGATAAACCAGAGAACCATTGCTTCGGAGAGGCTGTTCTGGATGATGAATATCGGCGGGGTCTTGAAAGAATTCGATGACCGGGAGGGTGTCAGCTGGCGGGATATCCTCTGCAATACCCTGGGATTCTGGGGAGCCAAATATCGTAGCGGCAAATTCGTTTTAATTCCCACTTTCTCAGTCCGGAAACAGAGCTGGAAAATCAGCGCCTCGCTGGCTATTTAATTTCCCATCCCATGAGCAAATTTAAGAGAATCTACATTTTCATTTTAGCGCTGGTCATCTGCTACTGGGCTTTTTTCCATCTGAAAAATGCTTTGGGAGGCGAGCTCTCATCCGACCTCTCCTACCAGCTTCCCAATCTTGCAGCCGGCAGCGAGGTATCAGTTCTGGTCTATCTGAAAGAACAGGCCAATCTAAGAGGTATGTTAATTGACCGAAGCTTTTTAGATCGAAGCCAGATTTACAGGTTGGTCTCAGATGAATTAAGAAAAACCGCCGGCTCGGAACAAACCAAATTTTTGGCCGATTTAGATTCCCGGAGAAAACAGGGAGAGATTTCGAATCTCAAGAGTTTCTGGGTCGCCAATGTTATCGCCCTAACCGGTAAAAGAGAGGTAATCGAAAAGCTGGCTCAGGAACCGGAGGTAGAGATGATTTATCCGGACTATCCGGTGGAATTAGTTGCTCCGGTGGAAAAAAAATTAGCCACTTCAGCAGGTGCGGAAGCGGACCGGCTTCAAATCGCCGTTGGCGCCAAGCAGGTCTGGCAGCAGGGCCTGACCGGCAAGGGGAGGTTGGTCTGCATCTTAGATACCGGAGTGGATGGAGCGCATCCGGCCTTAGTGCTGAGCTGGAAAGGGGCGCACTCCGCTTTGACCACCAGCTGGTTAGACCCCCTGGGGGCTGAGTTTCCCAAGGATGACATCGGACATGGCACGCATGTGGCCGGAATCATCTGCGCCAGAACCTTAGACGACACGATTGGGATTGCTCCGGAAGCCCAGTGGATAGCCGCAGCGGCAATCGACCGGGGAACGACTAAAGAGGTCACCATCAGTAATATTTTAGACGCTTTCCAGTGGGCCATGAATCCGGACAAAGACCCCAATACTTTTGATGACGTGCCTGATGTAATCAACAATTCCTGGGGATTCCCCAAGAATGTTTATCCGGACTGCGAGGAGATTTTCTGGCAGGCGATCGATAATGTGGAAGCAGCCGGAATCGCGGTAATATTTGCAGCCGGCAATGAAGGACCTGACCCTTACACTTTAAGACTACCGGCGGACCGCTCCTCTTCCCCGTACAACAGTTTTTCAGTCGGGGCCGTGGCAATTTCAGACAGCGGTTTTGAAATCGCGCCATTCTCCAGCCGGGGGCCCTCCCGGTGCGATTCCGGCAAAGCCAAGCCGGAAATCGTTGCCCCGGGAGTAGAAATTTACTCCACTTATCCGAATGGACAATATCGCATCATGAGCGGCAGCTCCATGGCAGCACCGATAGTCTCAGCCGCAATTCTAATTCTAAGGCAGCTTGACCCGGAGATTACCGTAGAGCAGATCAAGCAAGTTTTAACCAAGACCGCCTCTGATCAGGGGCCGGCTGGAAAAGACAATGAATTCGGGGCCGGGGTCATCAATATTGCCGCGGCAGTGGAATACTGGAAGCATTTCAAAGGGTGGGATAAACCGGCCGCAGTCTTCCCGCAAGATTTCAGGCTGGCACAAAATTATCCCAATCCTTTTAACGCCAGCACCAGCATCAAATATGATGTGAAACAGACTGCTTCCAGTACTGATAAAGTCACCTTGAAGGTTTACAATGTATTGGGACAGCAGGTGAAAACTTTAGTGGAAGAGCCGCAAGCCGCGGGTTTCTACACCGTGCACTGGGATGGTACTGATAATCGGGGAGAGAAAGTAGCCTCAGGAGTTTATTTCTACCGTCTGCAAGCGGGGGATTTCACTCAAACTCGCCGGATGACATTCCTGAAGTAGAAGCAATTTTTTTCACCGCTTCAGTTTTATATTGATTTCAAACCTCGCTCTCATCTTTCCTTCCGGCCGGAAGATGTGTTCTTGCCAAATCCCAGTCTTTTAGCTTATCTTTCAAGTATAATTTTGAAGCATGAAAAGACTGCAGACTCTCTCAGGGGTGGTAATCTCTATCAGCCTGATTTTTTTCATAGAATCACAGGCCAAGGAAAAATCTCCCCCTTTGGTCCTCAAGCATGCCGATGAGCTGCAGACCAATTTGGATGAAGAGAACATGATAACCAACCTGTATGGAAACGCCTGGTTCGAGCACGGAGACTTGAGCCTCAAGAGCCAGAGAGCGGTCTGGTACAAGTCCGCCGGACAGGTAGTCTTAACCGGAGGAGTAGAAGTTCAGGATTCCACCCGAACCTTGAAGGCGGAAAGAGTGGTCTATTATCAGAAATCGGGCAAGGCGGTGGCCACCGGAGAAGTTCGGCTCTTTGAAAGTAAAGACAAAGTCCTTATTATCGGCCAGCGGGGAGAATATGACAAAGAAAAGAAGTATGCCGTATTCACCGAGAATCCCAAACTGATCGCCAATCCAGAACAGGGGGATTCCAGCTTAACCGTCACAGCCAAGAAGATGGAATATTACAAAGAGGATGAAATCGGCATCGCCTCGGACAGCGTCAAGATTCACAAGAATCGCCTGAATGCCACCTGCACTAAAGCGACCTGGTACAATCGGGATAATCTGATAGTGCTATCCGGATTTCCGGTGGCTAAACAGGATGAAGACGAAGTTTTGGGGGATTCCATGCGGCTATATCTCTCTGAAAATCGGCTGCAGAGAATTGAGGTCAATGGCCGGGCTAAGGTCTCCCAGAAGCTGTATGATTCCACTACGGCCAGATTCAATGAGTCATTCTTGAATAGCCAGAAAGTGGTGTTTCGTTTAGAGAACGAAAGAGTCAAAGAGGTGACCGCCATAAATCAAGCCACCAGTCTCTATATCCCGACCAGTAAAGATACTTTGCAGCTGACCAAGAATGAAACCTCCGGGGATACAATTCAAATCTCCATAGATTCCAGCCAGGTCAGAAGGGTGCTGGTCAAGGGAGGGGCGCAGGGGAGATATTTTTTCATTCCCGAAGAAAGGAAAATTGACACCCTGGCCGGAGAAGATACAGTTTACTACAGCGCGGCCAGCATCGACTATCAGGTTGACCAAGATTTGATTGCGTTGCAGGGCGGCTCGGCTTTAAGGTTAGGAAACCTGTCGTTAACTTCTGCGGCCATTGAGTACGACTTAAAAAATGAGTTATTGACCGCTTCAGGAGAGAAACAAGAAGTTAAAGGGGAATCGGTCTACGTGGGAACTCCGGTTCTCAATGACGGCAAGGAGGATATTTTAGGCCAGAGGATGGTCTATAATCTGAATACCCAGCAGGGGAAGATTCAAACCGGCAAAACCAAATTTGAGAAAGGTTTTTACTACGGTAAAAGTTTCTACAAGATTGAAGAAAAAGAATTTTTGGCCTCCCAGGGAGAATTCACCACCTGCGACCAGAATGAGCCGCACTTTCATTTTTCTTCCAGCCGGATGAAATTGATTACCCATGATAAGGTCATAGCCGAGCCGGTGGTACTCTACATCGGCCAGGTCCCCATAGCCGCTCTCCCTTTTTATGTCTTTCCCATCAAACCGGGACGGCACTCCGGTTTCCTTACTTTCGACATAGGTAATTTCACCGGTGTCAATCGCTTCATCAGAAATTTGGGCTACTACTGGGCTATTTCTGATTATATGGACTTAGAGAGCGCCCTGGACATCTATGAAGAAGAAGGAGTGGTATTCAAGGGAAACTATCGCTATGCCATCCGGCATCTCCTTTCCGGCCAAATCTGGGGCTCGTTCAAAAGGGATTCTAATTGGGACTTATTCACCTATACCCAGAGCGTAAGCTACCGCTGGGATTTGAATTTCAATCACACGCAGGATATTTCCCCTTCGGTCAAATTAGCAGGCAGCGGCCAGTTTCAAAGTGATAGAAGCTATTACCGGGATTTCAATCTCAATCCGGCTGAGAGGAGGAATCGAGTGGTGCGCTCCCAAGTTAATCTCAGCAAAAGATGGACCCAGGCCGGGGCCAACCTGGCCTTTACTCAGGATTTCAATTTAGACACTGATGTCAGGACTTTAAGCCTCCCCAATCTGAGCTACAATCGATTTTCAGCCCCTTTATTTCCGGCCCAGACCAAAGATTCAAAAACAGAGACAAAATGGTACAACAGTATCTACTATACTTTTAACTCCAACTGGAGAAACTTTGTCAATATCGCCAAAGACACCGCCGGAGTGGACAGCACCAAGAATCATCTCACGGCTGACCACTCCGGCAGCCTGAGATTCAGCCCCAAGCTGTTTGGCTTCCTGAGCTTAAATCAGACCGTTAATCTCCGGGAGAGCTGGTATTATGTTTTCAAAACTAACGTCAGCCAGAATGCCGGAGTCTTAACTGAAAAGCCGGCCCGGGCCGGGTCAGTTAATTTCGGCTGGGGAGCCTCCACCAATCTGTACGGTACTTTTCCGGTCACCGCCTTCGGCCTGCAAGGACTAAGACATACCTTCAGTCCCTCAGTGACCTTCAACTATCAGCCCAAGTTTGACCAGCACCAGGACTTGAAAAGATTCACCGGGGTCGGCTCCTCGGCCCCCAAGATTCAATCTATGAGTTTTGCAGCCGGTAATGTAGTGACCGTAAAAACCAAAAAGGAAAGGAAGTTAGATCTCTTTACGCTCAATTTTACATCCGCGTATAACTTTCTGTCCAGCACCCACAAATTAGCTCCTTTGGTAACGGTCTTCCGCAGCCGGGCGGTCCCTAACTTGGACCTGCAATTTGACGCCACGCATGACTTTTATGACCTCAGCGGCACCGATCTGAAGCTGCTTAATCCCCGGCTCCAGGCTTTTTCGATCACCACCAATTTCTCCTTTCAGCAGAAATCAGCTCGGAAATCAGATGCAACAGCTACCGCAGATTACTCAACCGCTCGGGAAGGCTTAAAATTCAATTTCTCCCACCGCTACAGCGAGAGCAAGGTTTTAGGAAACATTGCCAAGAACCACTGGCTGAATTTCGGGACCGAATTCTGGGCTACTAAGAACTGGAAGGTCTCCTACTCGGCCCGCTACGACATCGTCAAGCAGGAGATGGCAGACCAGACCATTGAAATCTACCGGGACCTGCACTGCTGGGAAGGGCGGATTACCTGGATTCCGTCCGGGTTCAGGGAAGGAATTTACTTCAGAATAAACATCAAGGCTCTGCCGGAAATCAAACTGGAAAAAGGAGGGGCAGGATTGGGGACACCCTTCTATTAATCCGACAGATTCCGTCGCCACCGGCGAAAATAAAGCTCCTGCAAGAAAAAAACTTCCCCAAAACCAAGAAAACACTTGACAAGACAAGGCAGGGAGCCATAATTTGGGGTATGTTAACTAGGTCATTAACCCTTAAAAAACTCTGAAGGGGGTGAAAAAAGGTAATGACTAGAGAGGAGTTAGTGCAGAGGATGGCCAAAGAGGCCGGAATCCCCAAGACCAAAGCCAGCACAGCTCTCAACGCTTTGTTTGACGGCGTGACAACCGCGCTCAAGAAAGGGAAGAGAGTCAGCTTCGTGGGTTTTGGAACCTTCACGGTCGGCAAGAGGAAAGCCCGGATGGGGAGAAATCCCAGAACCGGAGCCGAAATCAGAATTGCCGCCTCCAAGGTGCCCAAGTTCCGGGCCGGCAAGTCCCTGCGGGACGCAGTAAGGTAGAAGAAGTAAAGTTTTGGTGGTTAAAAAGGCGGGTTTTTCAAAAAGACCTGCCTTTTAATTATTGTATAGAATAATGAACCCACATTTCCTAATGCTTGACATTATTTTGAATTACATCAGATTAGACCAAAGATTACAAGGATGTTTAGGTCGGCAAAAGTGACAGTTTATGGTGGACAATCAATTACAGAAACTATACTCAATTCCTAAACGAGTTTTCTTAGATTCCTGCACTTTACAGACGTTACAGGACTATGGTGAATTTATCTACGACGGAGGACAAATCCCTGACGACGACCAAATCTGGCTAGTTCCTGAATTGTTTGAGGAAGTTAGAGCTTTACACGAGATTATGCTCGTAGCACAACGGGCTCATTTTGAGTTTGCTCTATCACGAAATAGTCTTTCTGAAGTGACCGCTAGAAATAAGCATGATTATCTTCAATGGGCCTTTGAAATGATTGATTATTGGGAAAGCTGCCTGAATCTTTACAGAAGAACCGGCCCTTTCACGGGGCGAGGGAAAATACTAATTGAATCCACAAACTGGAACAGTTTCGGTTACCTTAGTCGTAAGGATCTGGCACTAATAAAAGATGCTATACTATTTGAATGTTCAGCGTTTCTGACTATAGAGAGAAAGTTGGCCAAGAACACAAGTCATTTAGAAAAAATGCTTGGATTGAAAATTCTTAGGCCACTAGATTTCTGGTATCTGTTGAGACCCTGGGCTCCACTTATCCTTTAGATTACACTTTTGTAGCCTTGGACATTGACTAGATGAAGATTAGCCGATAAATTAGATAGCCGACGATGAAAGTCTCCATACTCAGCAGAATTCCGGTAGAGACCAAGAGGGAGATGGTGGGAGTGCTTTTGATGGCCTTTTCCTTTCTGGCTTTTATCTCCTTAGTGACCTATAATGCTACAGACCTGACCCGCTTAGCCGAACTACAGACCTGGGGTGGATTCTGGGAGGGGTTGACATTGACGGTACGCAATCAGGGTGGACTTTTAGGAGCCTTATTGTCCAGTGCCCTCTATTACCTTTTAGGATACTGCGTCCTTTTACTCCCCATCTTGGGGATGATGTTAGGCATAAAAGAGATTTTCAACGTAAATTTCCAGCCCATTCAAAAAAAGATGCTGTATGCCTTCTGGGGACTTTTTGTGTTCGGCTCGATACTGGCGATTTCATCTATCCACCAGGAGGAGGGCTACTATCTGTATAATCCGACTTTGTCCGGTTTCTTCGGGTATCTTTTGGCCGAGATACTCTACAAGTTGACCGGCCTGACCGGAGCTTATGTCCTGACCGTCACCCTTTTGCTGATGTTCATTCTGGCTGTGACTCCTTTGCGCCTGGCCGGCTTGAAAAGATTGAAGAATCTTACCGCTGTTGCAAGTTTATACCAAAGAATAGGGGAATGGCCTGTAATCCGGAAGCTGTTTGAAAGAGAAAAAGAAGTTTTGATCCACCCCCGCACCCTGAAGCCGGAGAAGTTGACGGAGAGGTTGAAGAAGATTGAAAAGGAACCGGTCGTAGAGTCAAAGCTGGAGGATGACCAAGAACCTGTAAGCAGTTCTGTCACGTCAGAGCCCTTTTCAAAAGCATCTAAGCAAGCCACCTTGCAGTTTGTCAAAGGGGAAGAGGATGGCTATGAGTATCCGGCTTTGTCGCTCTTAGCCGACCCGCCCGAATCCAAACCCAAAGTCTCGGCCGAAGAACTGAATCAGACCAGCCGGGCCTTGAAAGAGACCTTGGCCACCTTTGGCATCGGCATAGAGGGAGAGATTGAAAAATTCCCCGGGCCGATCATCACTCGATTTGAGTTCAAACCCGCTTCCGGGGTCAAGGTCAATCAGGTGGTCTCCTTAGCCGATGATTTAGCCTTAGCCATGCAGGCCAAAAGAATCAGAATCGTGGCCCCTATCCCGGGCAAGGCGGCCATTGGAGTGGAAATCCCTAACCGGCATCCGGAGACGGTCTATCTGAAGGAAATAATCACCTCGGCCCAATTCAGAGAGAACAATTTTCGGCTTCCTTTAGCCCTGGGGAAAGACATATCCGGCCAGCCCTATGTGGTCGATTTGGCTAGGATGCCGCATCTGTTGATTGCCGGTTCCACCGGCTCCGGCAAATCGGTCTGCATGAACAGTATCATCACTAGCCTGCTTTACAAACTGCATCCGGAAGAGGTGCGCTTCATCATGATTGATCCCAAGATGTTAGAGCTCTCGGTTTATTCCGGGATTCCGCATTTAGAGAAGCCGGTGGTAGTCAGCCACAAAGTGGCAGAGAGAATTTTACAGGATGCGGTCATCGAGATGGAGAACAGATACAAAAAGTTAGCCAAGGCCTCGGTGCGCAACATAGAGGATTTCAACGCCCGCAAGAAAGAAAAATTGCCTTACCTAATGATTCTGATTGACGAATTAGCCGACTTAATGATGTCCGGCTCCACCAAGAGCGAGGTTTTAATCACCAGATTGGCTCAGATGGCCCGGGCAGTCGGAATCCACTTGATTTTGGCCACTCAACGGCCATCTGTAGATGTCATCACCGGCTTAATCAAAGCCAACTTCTCTTCCCGAATAGCCTTCCAGGTCGCCTCCAAAATCGATTCTCGAACCATCTTAGATGCCAACGGCGCCGAGAAACTCTTAGGTATGGGGGATATGCTCTTTTTACAAGCCGGTCTACCAGAGCCGGTCCGGATGCACGGAGCTTTAATCACCAGTCTGGAAACCGAAAGGATTGTCAACTACCTCAAAGACCAGAATTATCTCCCCCAGCCGATTGAAATTTTCTCCGGAGAAGAGACGGTAGAAAGGGGAATGGATAAGGAATTCGATGATGAACTCTTAAAGGAAGCAGCCGAATTAGTGGTGCGGCACAAACAGGGCTCGGTCTCACTTTTGCAAAGAAAGTTAGGCATCGGTTATCAGAGAGCGGCCCGTTTAATCGACATGTTGGAATCCAAAGGGGTGGTGGGACCCTATGATGGCAGCAAAGCCCGCCAGGTCTTGGCGGATCTGACCATCTTGCAGGAAAAATTCCCGGCTGAAAACTAAAACTACACCCGTGCTCAATTCCGTGAAAATATGCTCGGCTCTCTTATTATGGCTGTCTATTTTGAAACCTACGGCACTTTTTGCCGATACAACCCAGGTCAAAGAATTAATTCGGCAAATTGAAAGCACTTACCTCCATCCACAAGACCTGCAGATGAATTTCAAGAAGGAGATGAAATCCGAGGTTTTCAAAGAAGTCAAACCGATCAAAGGAGTCATCTATCTGAAGCAGCCGGATAAATTCAGGATGGAATCACCGGAGGAGGTAATTGTATCCAACGGCCAGGTAGTTTGGGCCTATGCTAAAGAATTGCAGCAGGTCACCAAGCAAAAGGTCCAAGCCGGCCAAAAGTTCAATTTCCTGAGTTTTTTAGAGGACCTGCAAGCCAAATATGAGGCCGAACTTCTGGGAGCGGAGAAAGTCCAAGGAGCTGAATGCAAGAAAATGTTGTTAAGTCCCAAGGAAATAGGGACCGATTTTGAGAAACTAACTCTGTGGGTGGATGGTAAAAGCTATTTGATAAGAAAAATGGAGCTGCAGGATTTGACCGGGAACATCACCCGGTTTTGGTTCACGGGCATAAAAATCAATCCGGGGCTGGCGGAGAGTCGTTTCGAATTCAAGCCAACCGGAAAAATTGAGATGATTGATTTAACCGAGCAGAATACAAGATGAACAAAGGCAAGCTTGCAGAAGTCCAAACCGGCCGCCCGGTATCGTCGGTTTTTGTCAGGCAACCCTCAAGTCAGAAAGGGAGGTAATATGACTCTGGGAGTCCGATTTGTTAAGAACGCAGGATTGGTTCTATCCAAACCCCTGAGCATAATACTGCTATTGATTTATTTAGGGCAGACCGCCTTCATGGTATATGTGCTAAATGACCGCCATAACCAGGACTTATTCATCCAGGAGCAACAAAAGAAAATCGGGGAGCTGGAGGAGAAATTAAAAATCTTCAAGATCATCGAAGATTTTCAGGTCGGTTTCAATACCGAGGAAGTAGGGAAACTGACCGCAGTGGTCTTTTCGGAGAGCGAAAACTACGGCTATCACCCTTTACTCCTTTTAGCCCTGATTAAAACCGAAAGCTCCTTCCGCCAGGGCCAAGAGTCGATTTACGGCGCCCAGGGATTGCTGCAGGTCAAGCCCTCAGTGGGTCAGGACGTTGCCAACCGGAGCCAGCTGCAGTGGAAAGGGGAAAAGCCTCTGTTTGATTCGGAGTTCAACATTCGGGTCGGCAGCTTGTATCTGTTCGAACTCATCCTCAAGTTTCAAGATGTCAAGAAAGCCATCATCGCCTATAATCAGGGGGAGGGCTCCTTGCGCCTGAAATTAGAATCCGGCCAGGTGCTCCCCAAGCTCTTCTATCAGAGATTCGTGCACAACTACAACTTTTTGAAAGCGCGCTATGACCAAATTTCAGTTGATAAAATATAGTTCACTAGCAGTCCTTTTAACAGGAATCATGCTTTCCGGCTGCTCTACCAGCACAACAACTCATCCGGCTCTCCCCTGCCGGCAGCAGTATGATTTAGCCCGGCAGAAATTCGAAAAGAAAAAATATCTGCAGGCCATGGAAGAATTCAAGCTTTTGGTTTTTAATTGCCCGGGGGCGCCCCTGATCGATACCGCCCAGTACTTTCTGGCGGTCTGCTATTTTAACCAGAAGGACTATCCCACCGCGGCAGGTGAATTCCGCAAACTGATGAACAGTTTCCCCACCAGCGAGTTTGCGGATGACGCCATGTTCATGTTGGGTTTAAGCGACTATAAACAATCACCCAAGGCCGAATTGGACCAGACTTACACATTTGAGGCTCTGGAGCATTTTCAAGATTTCCTAGACATTTACCCCGGCTCGGCTCTTTTACCTGAAGTTCAGAAATATATTCAGGCCTGCCAGGATAAACTGGCCGAGAAGGCTTACCGAAATGGAAAGACCTACTTCCGGCTTAAGTATTTTGAGGCCAGCCGTATCTATCTGAAAGAAGTATTAGAAAAATATCCCCAAAGCAAATGGGCTCCCCAGGCACAGTTCTTACTGGCCGAGTCATTTCGCCTGGAAAGCAAAAAGGGAGAGGCGTTGGTTGAATACCAAAAAGTAGTAGAGAATTATTCCAAAAGCAAATTCTCCGACAGGTCTCGCAAGTGGATTGAGGAATTGAAAGACGAGCAGGTCAAGAAAAATTAAATGCCGGCTAAGAAGATTGGAATCTTGGGCGGGACCTTTGACCCTCCCCATATCGCCCATCTGATTATCGCCCAGGAGGTGCTGGAGAAACTTAAGTTAGATCAGGTTTGGTTTGTGCCCGGCTTTATCCCACCGCACAAGTGCAATCAACCGCTCACCCTGGCTCGACAGCGCTGGCAGATGCTGAAGTTGGCTCTCTCTGGCAACCGGAAATTGGTAGCCTCAGATATAGAGCTGAGACGAAAGGGGGTCTCCTACACAGTCGATACCCTGAGAAGATTGAGCTTGCAAAAGCCGAAGAGGAAGTTATATTTGATACTTGGTTCGGATAACTTGAAGTTTTTGCCGACCTGGAAAGAGCCGGAGGAGATTTTCAGGCTGGCTAAGGTGGTGCTGGTTCAGCGACCCGGCTTAAAAATATCCGGAGCCAACAGTTGGGTAAAAAAGGGAGTATTAATAGAGGTGCCTTTGTTAGAGATTTCCTCGTCTCAGATTAGAGACCGGGTCAAAAAGGGGGAGAGCATTGCTTACTGGGTGCCGGAGAAGGTGAGAAAATATATTGGGAGTCATAAACTTTACCGGAGATAATTTGAAATTAAAATGCTCCCGGCTTCCGGTCGGGCTTCTAATATTTCTGGCGATAGCAGCTATGTATACCCTGACCCTGGCTCAGGACCCTAATGACCCTGGACTTCCGGATACTATCTGGGTTGATTGTAGCACCAAAGCGGTGCCTGATACCGGAGGGTGGGTAACTTTTACGGTTTACCTTAAGACTGACAATCAGGGAACTAATAATGACATTACTGGCTTATACCTACCGCTCTATCTGAGTAGTAAGAGTAGCAACGACTCTGCACAAGTTGACACAACAGTCAGCCTGGTGTTTGCCAATTCGGCCCTTAATGATAGTGATATTCTGTCAGTTACTGTAGACAGCGTAACTTTAGATGGATTCGTCGCCTTGGGAGCAGTCAAGTTCAGCGGCACTGGATTGCTCAGCGGGGTTTACACTCTGGGCCAGCTTTGGATTCATCTCTCTGATTCCACATCTATAACTATCGATACTACCAGCCGGGTCGGCAACGGCCTGCTCTTGGTCACTTCAGATGGAACAGGATATGTCCCGAGCTGGAAAAAAATCACTTGCAGTGTGTCGCTGTGCTCAGGTTCGTCCGGAGATGTTAATGGTTCCGGCGGGACCCCTAATCTGCAGGATGTAATTTATCTGGTCAACTTCGTATTCGATAAAAGCCGGTTAAATCCTCCCTGTAACGGTACAGACCCTGGCAACTGCTGGACTTTTGCCCCCCTCTGCCGTGGTGATGCGAATGGCTCCGGAGGGACTCCCAACTTACAGGACGTGATTTATCTGGTCAACTTCGTTTTCGACAAAAGCCGGCTATCTCCTCCCTGTAACGGGGCTGACCCCGGGAATTGCTGGACCCCAGTGGCATCAGATCTCTGCTGCTCAACACTACCATAGAGTTAGAAAGTACCTCAGGACAATAACCACAAGCCGTCGCGAATAGTCCCCGCCTTGATTACCCTGATTGGTAATCTTCTCAACCAAATAGCGGCTCTCTATCTCTGGTAGAGTTTAATTCTGATTGACTGATCCTAAAGCCAATTTTATCTTGATCTGATGTTTTTTCCTAAAAAGTTTTTCCTTATTGATGGCTCGGCCTTGGCCTACCGCTCCTATTTTGCCTTCATCCGCAACCCCTTGATTAATTCCAAGGGAGTCAATACCAGCGCAGTGTTCGGCTTTGCACAGTCGCTTCTGAAAATCGTGAAAGAATATAAGCCGGATTACATCGCCATAGTTTTCGATACCAAGGCGCCCACCTTTCGCCATGAAATTTTTGCCGAGTATAAGTCCACCCGAAGCAAGATGCCGGAAGAGATGGCTGAACAATTGCCTTACCTTAATCAAGTGGCCGAGGGGATGAATCTGCCGGTTCTGCAGAAAGAGGGATTTGAGGCGGACGATCTGATGGGGACGTTGGCCAAACAGGCTGCGGAACATGGATTTCAAACAGTCCTGGTGACCGGCGACAAGGACTTTTTGCAATTAGTCGACAAAAACGTAATCGTGCTGAACCCCCATCGGGCCGGACAGGAGATGGAGTGGATTGACCGTGCCAAGGTAGAAGAAAAATTCGGCGTGCCGCCGGAAAAAGTGACCGACCTTCTGGCCCTGATGGGGGACCAGTCTGATAACATCCCGGGTGTGCCGGGAATTGGAGAGAAAACTGCCAGACAGTTGATGCAGAAGTTTGCCTCGCTGGAGGAATTGCTTTCCCAGCCAGGAAAAGTGGAACCGAAAAAAGTCCGAGAAAATATGGAGTTTCACGCTGACCAGGCTCGATTGTCAAAGAGACTGGCCACCATCGACACTTCCGTACCGATTGAATTGGAGCTGGAGAAATTTCGGTGGAAAGAAGAATATGGCCCCCGGCTGAAGGAACTTTTTAAGGAATTAGAGCTGAACAGCCTTTTAGAGCAGATTGCAAAAGCAGAAAAAAAGGCCGAGGCTGCGTATCGGCTTGTGCAAAATCTGGAAGAGTTAGGGATTTTAATAGAACAAATCAAGAAGAAGGGTGAATTGGCAATAGACACGGAGACTTCGACTCGTTCGGCCATAGGTACTGATTTAGTGGGTATTTCCATTTCTCTGGAAGAGGGAGAGGCTTATTATCTGCCACTGCAACATGCCTCAGGCGAGAATCTGGACAAAGCCGCAACACTGAAATCACTCAAGCCAATCCTGGAGGATTCGGAAATCAAGAAAATCGGCCAGAATATCAAATTTGATTGGGAGGTTTTCTATCAGGAAGGAATCGAGATTAGAGGGATAGATTTAGACCCGATGATTGCCTCCTATTTGCTCAATCCCTCTATCAGACAGCACAACTTGGACGCTCTGGCTCTGAAATATTTAGACCACAAGATGATTCCGATTGAAGAATTGATCGGCGCAGGCAAGAAACAGAAATCGTTTGCAGAGGCGCCGATTGAAAAGGCCACAGAGTATTCCGCTGAGGATGTGGACTACACTTTGCGCTTAAAGAGAGTTCTATACCCGGAGTTAGAAAAGCTGGATTTACTACCACTATTTTATGAGGTGGAGCTTCCTTTGGTGCGAGTTTTAGCGGAGATGGAGTTGGCCGGGGTGGCGATTGATTTGAAGGTTTTGAAAGAAGTGTCAGATTATTTGAAAAAGGAAATTGATAAGCACACCGAAGAGATTTACTCTTTAGCCGGAAAAAAGTTTAACCTGAATTCACCGGCTCAATTGGCGGAGGTCTTGTTTGAAGATTTAAAGCTAAAGCCGATTCGCCGCACTCAAAAGAAGACGCATCAATCGACTGACGTGCAGGTTTTAGAAGAATTAGCTAAGATTCATCCCCTGCCAAAAGCGCTGTTAGAATATCGCCAGTTATCCAAGCTGAAGTCGACTTATGCGGATGCGCTACCTGAATTGATAAATAAGAAGACCGGTCGAATTCATACTTCCTTCAACCAGACCGTGGCTGCTACCGGAAGGCTTTCTTCTTCGGACCCGAATTTGCAGAATATACCGGTGCGGACAGAAGTCGGAAGACAGATTCGTAAAGCCTTCGTAGCCGGTGGCAGGGATAATCTGCTGCTCTCGGCAGACTATTCTCAAATAGAGCTGAGGATTTTAGCCCATTTTTCAGAGGACCCGACTCTGACCGAGTCATTTTTGCAAAACGAAGATATTCACACCCGGACTGCAGCAGAAGTTTTTGGGGTTGACCCGGAAAATGTTACTCCGGAACAGAGAAGACAGGCCAAGATTGCTAATTTTGCGGTGATTTACGGTGTCTCTGCATACGGCCTATCTCAGCAGACCGAGATGACGGTGGAAGAGGCCGACATGTTCATCACGATTTATTTCAAGAAGTATCCTAAGGTTGCTGAATACATCGAGAACTGTATAGAGAAGGCTCGGAAGGATGGCTTTGTAACGACTCTGCTGGGCAGAAGGAGATACATTCCGGAGATAAATTCAGCCAACCGGCAGGTGCGGGAGTTTGCGGAGAGGATTGCCCTGAATACTCCCATTCAGGGGACTGCGGCGGATTTGATTAAAGTGGTGATGATAAAGATCGCAGAGGACATGAGGAGTAAAAATACCAAGTCGAAGATGATTCTGCAGGTGCATGACGAGCTGGTGTTTGAGGTGCATAAGTCGGAGTTGGAATACATGAAGAAAATGGTTAAAGAGAGGATGGAGAGTTCGCTGGAATTGAAGGTGCCGATTAAGGTGGAAGTGGGGGTGGGGAAGAACTGGCTGGAATTAGAATATGAATGAGATTATTCCATGTTAGCGATTGGATTAACTGGAGGCACCGGTTCTGGCAAGACTGAAGTTGCCAGAGTCTTGCAAAAAAGAGGGGGGATTATTGTCTCCGGAGACCGGATTGGAAAAGAGGTGGTGGAGAAGAATCCGCAGCTTCTAAAGAGGCTGACCAAAGTTTTCGGCAGGGAAATTCTGAATAAAAATCGAAAACTGAATCGCGGAAAGTTGGGGACCCTGGCTTTTTCATCAAAGAAGAATCAGAAGAAACTAAATCGGATTATTCATCCGCAATTACTGAAAGAGTTGAAAAGAAAAATTGCGCAGGCAAGAAAGATAACGAGTGATGGAAAATTCATGGTAGTGGATGCGGCGTTGATTTCGGAGTGGGGGCTGGAAAAGGAACTGGATATGACAGTGCTGGTGGCGTCGCCGGTCAAGCTAAGATTTAAGAGACTTGTCAAACAAGGTCTGAATAGACAGGAAGCTCAAGATAGAATTAGAAGGCAGTTGAGTGATGCCGAGAGACGAAAAAAGGCAGACTTTGTGATTCAGAATGATGGTTCCCTCGTAGAATTGAGAAGGAAGGTGCTAATTCTTTATCATATTGTCATGGTTCTCAACGAGTTAGACCGGCTGGACAAGCTGGCCAGAAAGTTTGACAGTCGCCACAAAAAAGGTTATATTAAGTAATTAATGTTAAAGAATTCACAAGCTTTATGACCCGCCAGAACCCTTATAGATACGACATTCCACAGTTGGAAGAAGTCGCCCTGAGAATTCGCAGGGACATCTTGACTATGCTTCCGGAGGCGGGCTCCGGGCATACTGGTGGGCCGCTTTCTGCCACTGATTATCTGACTGCCTGCTTCTTCAACGAAATGGTCTACGACCCTTTGAATCCCCGCTGGCCGGAACGGGACATGTGGTTTTTCTCTTTCGGGCACGTTACCCCGGTACACTACTCCCTTTTGGCGGAAGCCGGCATTATCCCCAAAAGAGAGCTCTTGAAATTCCGCAAGTTTGACGGGCACCTGCAAGGGCATCCTTCCTGTTTGGATTCCCCGGGAATCGAAGTTTCGTCAGGCTCTCTGGGCCAGGGTCTCTCCATCTCGGTGGGTGCAGCTTTAGGATCCAGGATAGACAGACACCCGCGCAAAATCTACTGCTTTATGTCTGATGGCGAGCAGCAGGAGGGGAGTACCTGGGAAGCAGCCATGTCGGCGGCTCATTATGAACTGGATAACTTAGTGGGTTTAATTGATTACAACGACATTCAGATCGATGGTAAAGTGGAAGACGTCATGGGGATTGCACCGTTGGGTGATAAGTATAAAGCATTTCGCTGGCATGTGATTGAGATTGACGGGCATGATATGAAGCAGGTTTTGAATGCTTTGGCTGAAGCCAAGACGGTCAAAGGAAAACCCACGGTCATAATCTGCAAGACCTTCATGGGAAAAGGGGTATCCTTCATGCACGACGACTATAAATGGCATGGGATGCCACCTTCCAGAGAACAGGCGGAGAAGGCTTTACTGGAGCTGGGAACAACTTACGAAAAGTGGTATAAATACTTACAGGAAAATTAAGAGAAGATGCAGCCAAAAGAGATGAAAAAAACCAGGGAAGGGTTCGGCAAAGGATTAGAAGAATTAGGGGAGAAGAATACTAATGTTGTCGTACTGGTAGGGGATTTAAGTGAGTCCACCATGGTGCACTTCTTCGCCAAAAAATACCCGGAGCGCTTTTTTAACATGGGGGTGGCAGAGCAGAACATGACCAACGTGGCGGCCGGGCTTTCTTTAACCGGCAAGATTCCCTTTTTCTCCACTTACGGCGCTTTTGCCGCTTGCCGGAATTTAGACATGATTCGGGTAACAATCTGTTACTCAAACCTGAATGTAAAAATTGGAGGTGCTCACGGCGGAATCTCAGTCGGCCCGGATGGGGCTACCCATCAATCTATGGAAGAATTCGCGATTATGCGCTCTTTACCGAACATGAAGTTAGTTGTACCCTGCGATTTCTGGGAGGCTAAGAAAGCTACGATTGCTATTGCTGACATCTGGGGGCCGGTTTATCTAAGATTCGGCCGGGAAAACACTCCAGTCATTTCCGATGAATCCCGACCTTACGTCTTTGGTCAGGCCGACCAATACCGGGATGGAGAGGATTTAACCATCATCGCCTGCGGAGTGATGGTGTATGAAGCATTGTCAGCTGCTGAAATGTTAGAGCGAGAGGGAATCACTGCCAGAGTGATCAATATCCATACCTTGAAGCCGATTGATGAAACTGCCATAATCAAGGCAGCAAGAGAAACTGGAGCAATCGTTACCGCTGAAGAGCATCAGATTTATGGGGGATTGGGGAGCGCTGTGGCTCAGGTTACTTCACAGTATCATCCAGTTCCGATAGAGTACGTGGCGGTGATGGACCGCTTCGGCCAGTCCGGAAAACCGGCGGAATTGATGGCTGCTTTTGGATTAAAAGATGTGAACATTGTGCAGGCTGCACATAGAGTGCTACAGAAAAAGAGAGAAGGTAGAGTCAAAATTTACAGTGAGGGTGTAAGATGAAATCGGCATCGCGGATGTCCCGACTGGGGACTGAAACCGCTTTTGAAGTTTTGGCCCGGGCCAGACAGTTAGAGGCCTGCGGCAAGAAAATCATCCATTTAGAAATCGGGGAGCCGGACTTTGACACCCCCAAGAATATCATAGAAAAAGCCTGCTGGGCCTTAAATCACGGTTATACTCACTACGGCCCATCAGCCGGTCTGCCTGAGCTGCGGGAGGTCATAGCCAAAGAAGTGTCCAGAACCAGAGGAATAGAGGTCAAGCCCTCGCAAGTTGTGGTCACCCCTGGGGCAAAACCGATTATGTTTTTTGTCATTCTGGCCTTGGTTGATACCGAAGATGAGGTCATTTATCCGAATCCAGGGTTTCCAATTTATGAATCAGTCATAAACTTTTTAGGGGCTAAAGCCGTACCCATTCAGTTACGAGAGGAAAACCAGTTCAGGCTGGACTTAAACGAATTGAAGAAACTGATTAATCCCCAGACCAGGCTGCTGATATTAAACTCTCCCCAAAATCCGACCGGAGGAGTCCTGACTGAGCAGGATTTAAAGAGCATCGCGGAAATGGTGCTAAAGTATCCTGATTTGTACGTCCTCTCAGATGAAATCTACAGCCGCACTCTATATACTGAAAAGCACTACAGTATATCCAGTTTTCCCGGCCTGCAGGAGAGGACCATTATCTTGGACGGCTTCTCCAAGACCTTTGCCATGACCGGCTGGAGATTGGGCTATGGGGTGATGGAGGAATCTTTAGCTACTTCAGTGGCCCGCTTACAGACCAACAGCAACTCCTGCACCGCTACCTTTGCCCAGATAGCCGGCATCGAGGCCTTGACCGGCGATCAGAGTGAAGTAGAAAGAATGTGTCAAGAATTCAGGCGGAGAAGAGACGTGCTGATAGGGGGAATAAATAAAATTCCCAGAGTGAAAGCTTTGTTACCTGATGGCGCTTTTTATGCTTTCCCTAATGTCACTCAGGTTGGCTGGCCGAGCAAGAAATTAGCCGACTATCTGATGGATGAGGCCGGAGTAGCGGTTCTATCCGGCACAGCCTTTGGCAAATTCGGAGAGGGATATTTACGCCTCTCCTACGCCAATTCGGTCGAAAACATAAAGGAGGCTCTGGATAAGATTGACAGAGCCTTAGCGAAGATTTAAGCCGAATTTTGAATAATCGAAAAGGGAGCGGAATTCAGGCTCCCTTTTTTATTGGCTGAAACGCTTCCGAGGGAGCGACTCTGCTTGACAAAGGCTCAGGCCTGTTTATTTTTGCCCTGATGCTGAAGCGCGAGGGGATGATAGCCAGCCTGATGATGATTTTCTTCTCAGCCGGTGCAGCCTCCGCTTCTCCAGAACAGTTCCAGACCCAAGTTTCCGGCAAAATAGATTCTCTTTTGGCCCTTCCGGAAATAGCTTCCGCCAACTGCGGGGTGGCAGTCTATTCTTTCCAGCAGGATAGATTCTTGTATGAGAAGAACAGCCACAAGTTATTTGTTCCGGCTTCCAATCTCAAGTTAGTGACCACAGCAGCCGGTCTGCATTTCTTAGGCGAAAATTTTCAGTTCAAGACTGAATTTTATTACACCGGCCAGATAAAAAAGGGAAAGTTGGAAGGGGATTTAATCGTCAAAGGCTACGGAGACCCGACCATTTCCAATCGCTTCGGCGGAACGGTTACCGGAATACTGGAGCAGTGGGCTGACTCATTGAAAACTTACGGAATTGATGCTATTCAAGGAAAAATCCTGGCTGATGACTCCTATTTCGATTCAGTAGGATTGGGGCCGGGCTGGTCCTGGGATGATATATCCTACTGGTACGGGGCAGAGGTGTCGGCCCTAAATTTCAACGATAACTGCGTTAACCTATATTTCAAGCCAGGAAGGGAAGTAGGAGCGCCAGCTGAAATCAGGTTTGAGCCGGAGACCGATTTCATTCAGTGGCAGAATCTGACCGTCACCAGCCCGGCAGGAAGCGACAACAACCTTGACTTTTATCGGCAGCCCTATTCTAATCGGGTGACTTTTTACGGCAGTTGTCCGCTCAACCACACAGAATGGGAGGAGGAGTACGTCAGCGTAAACCGGCCCAGCCGGTTCTGCGCTCATATTCTCCAGGAGGTTTTGAAGGAAAAACAAATTGAGGTGAAACCAGAAAAAGGTAAGTCCAGTCCCTATGCAAAGACGTTGCTTTTTACTTGGCGCTCCCACCCACTTTCGGAGATTGTGGCCGTAATCAATAAGAGGAGTCAGAATCTTTATGCCGAGTGCCTGTTGAAGACTCTGGGAAAGAAAATTAAAGATCAAGGAAGTTTTGCCGCCGGCGCAACGGTACTGGGAGAATTCTTGGTGAATGCGGGAATACTGCCAGATCAGTTCAAAATCTATGACGGGTCAGGTCTTTCTTATCTGAATCTGCTCTCCCCCTATGCCGTGGTCAAGCTCTTGGCCTTTGTACATACTCAGCCTCAGCCTTATTTTAGGTCTTTTTATGAATCCCTGGCCATCCCGGGAGAGGATAAGAGCGTCATTACCAGGATGAATGGAGTTGAGGGAAAAGAAAAAATGAGGCTGAAGACCGGACTGATAGGCAACGCCATCTGTCTGTCGGGCTATATCTCTGATAAAGCCGGTGAACTCTATGCGGTCTCGATTATGTTCAATAATTACGATACTACCAAACAAAAACTGTGGGAGATTCAGGACCGAATTTGCCAACTTATTGCCAACTATTCAGACCGATAAGAAATGAGACCACCACATTTAAGACCAGCCTGGCTGGAAGTGAGTAAATCGGCTCTGGCCTATAATTGCCGGAACATCAAAAAGAAACTGGGGAGAAAAGTCGAGCTTTTAGCCATGGTCAAGGCCAATGCCTACGGGCATGGAGCGGTAGAGTGCTCGAAAATCTTCTTGAAGAACGGGGTTACCTCGTTAGGGGTCGCCATCATAGAAGAGGGAATAGAACTGCGTCAGGCTGGAATCAGAGCGCCGATTCTGGTGGCCTATCCCGAACTGGAAGGAAGAGAAGAGTTGGTGGTCAATTACAATCTGGAGCAGACAGTCACAGACTTAATATTTGCCAAAAAGCTTTCCAAACTAGCAGCTAAGAAAAGAAAGAAGGTTAATCTTTACATAAAGGTTGACACCGGCATGGGGCGATATGGTTTGACACCGCAGCAGAGCGTGGATTTGATAAAACAGTTGCTTAAGTTGCCTGCGGTTCAGGTCAAGGGGTTGATGTCGCATTTCTCCTCGGCTTTCATGCAGGATAAAACTTACACTTATGAGGAATTGGAAAGATTTAATCAGACGCTCAGACTCTTAAAGCAGGAGAAAATTGTCGTTCCAATCAAGTCAATTGCCAATAGTTCAGCCACCTTGGATATGCCGGACGCTTATTTTAATCAGGCCCGAGTCGGAATTTTGTTGTACGGTATCTATCCCTCGGCAGAGAATACCAGATCGGTGCCGGTCAGACAGGCCGCCTCGCTGAAGGCCAGAATCTCATTTTTGAAACGAGTTCCAGCCGGCACACCGATTAGTTACATGAGAACCTTCCACACTCAGAAAGAGTCGGTCATTGCCACTCTTCCGATCGGTTATGCAGACGGCTACGATTTCAAGCTGTCCAATCAAGGATCTGCTTTAGTGCACGGAAAAGAAGTGCCGGTGGTGGGGAGGGTCTGCATGGATACATTGATGTTAGATGTGACCGAGGTTCCAACTGTCAAAGTCGGAGATGAGGCAATTTTCTTTGGCAAACAGAATGGCTCAGAACTGAGCCTGGATAAAGCGGCAGAGAGAGGGGGAATTTTATCTTATTCTTTGATTACCCGGATGGGTAAGAGGTTGCCAATCGTCTATACCCGATGATAAAACCAGAAAGATTAAAACCCGGTGATATGATTGGAGTGGTCGCGCCAGCCGGACCAGTGAAAAAAGTGAGACTGAAAAGAGGGGTGAAGGAATTAAAGCATTTGGGCTACCCCGTCAAGCTGGCCAGTAATGTCTGGGAACAAAGTGGTTATCTGGCAGGAGAAGATGAGCAAAGGGTCGAGAGTATCAATCAAATGTTCGCCGATTCAGAAGTTGACGCCATTATCTGCGCCCGGGGGGGGTTCGGCTCGATTAGAATCTTAGAGTTGATTGATTATGTAGTGATTCGCAGGAATCCAAAAATCTTTGTTGGATTCAGCGATATTACTCTATTACATCTGGCCATAAATAAGTTTTGTAATCTGGTTACTTTTCACGGGCCGATGGTAGCAGTCGATTTTGACCGACCGTCGGTTTACAACCGCAACCATTTCTTCAAAGCGGTGGCCTCTACCAGGCCAGTGGGCAGAATCAAAAATTCAAAAACTCTCGTAAACTGGCGCACCATTGCTCAGGGAAAAGTTTCGGCACCTGTCTTGGGAGGGAATCTGACCCTTATCACCAGACTTCTGGGGACTAAATTTGAGCCGGATTTTCGGGATAAGATTTTGTTCTTGGAAGATCTGAATGAAGATATTTACAAGATAGATGGGATGCTGGCTCAGCTCAAACTGGCAGGAATTTTGAAAAACGTTAAAGGTGTCATCCTGGCCGAGTTTGTCAAATGCTTTCCCAGCAAAAAAGCCTCTTTTACTTTAGAAGAAGTTTTTCAGCATTATTTTGCCCCAGCCGGATATCCGGTCATCTATCCGGTTTCCTGCGGGCATGGGGGAGACAAAATCACCATCCCTTTAGGGGTGCGAGTTACCATCGATACATTCAAAAATGTTTTTTCAATCGATGGGGCAGGAGTAAGGTGAAATTCAACTGGGAGGTGCTGGAGTTGAGACTCAAAGAGACTTTCAGAATCTCCAGAGGGGAGCTGGACGCCAAGAAGATTGTGGTGGCTAGAATCGGAGAAGGGATGGGGGAAGCTTCTCCTTCCAGCTACTACAATGAGAGCTGGGAAACGGTATTAGATTATTTCAAAATCATTCAAGGCAAAATTGGCAATGAATTTGACGTCGAAGAGCTCGTAGCAACCTTTAAACGTGAACACCAGGGATTCAATCAGGCCGCCCGGGCTGCTCTGGATATGGCTTTACTGGACTGGCAAGGAAAGATTAAAGGAATGCCGGTCTATAAGCTTCTGGGACTCTCCGGAGAAATAAAGGTGCCCATCTCGCACACAATTGGAATTGATACATTGGAAAAAATGCAGGAAAAAGCACTTAGAGCCAAGGAATTTGAAATTCTCAAAGTGAAGGTAGGAGTGCCAGCCGATATGGAGATGGTGAAAGCGGTCAGAGAAGTCACTGATAAGAGGATTCGGGTGGATGCCAATGCCGGCTGGAAAACTGAGGAAGCTATCCAGAAGATAAACCAGTTGGAGGATTTGGGGGTAGAATTTGTAGAGCAACCTCTTAAACCAGAAAATAAGGAGGGCTTAAAGGAAATTCGGAAAAATACCTTTCTGCCAATTATTCTGGATGAGCCGATTTGCACTAGCGGTGATATCCCCCAGTGGGCGGGCTTATGCGAAGGCATTAACATAAAGTTGATGAAATCAGGCGGCATCACCGAAGCCTTGAATATGATTAAGCTGGCCAGGTCGTTAGGGATGAAAGTCATGTTAGGGTGCATGATTGAGTCATCTTTGGGCATTACTGCAGCGGCCCAGTTAGCCTCAGAAGCGGATTATCTGGATTTGGATTCACATCTATTAATAGAAAACGACCCGTTTACAGGGCTTGGTTTCAAAGAGGGAAAGTTGATATTGAGCCAAAGACTAGGTTTAGGAGTAGAATTCAAATCAGAGTTGACCAATAAAATTTAGTATGCGTTCAAGCAGATTAAAGCAGAATTCAGGATTAACATTTGGGCTGGTCTTGGCAACGGTAGTTACGACTCTGGCTCAAAGTTCCATTCCGAAAATTGATGTCGTTTATCCCAAGGAAGGGCAGGAGCTGACTGCTTATGATTCGACTTTCATATTGGGCAACGTTACTCCCGGGGCAGAATTGAAAATCAACGGCTATCCGGCCAAGGTCTATGCCAATGGAGGATTCTTAACTATGATACCGATTCAGCCGGGGGATTTTCAGTTTGAGCTAATCGCCTCCAACCGGGCCGGTGCCACTACTTCGACTCTTACAGTAAAAGTTCCGGAAAGATTCAAAACCACACCCTTCGATAGCTTCAGAATCGAAGAAAAAGGGAAGAGCCCGGAGCAGAATCTAGTGCTGACTGACGGAGATTTACTACAAGTTAAATTCAGGGGGACGCCCGAATGCCAGGGGATGTTCAAAATCGAAGGGTTGAGCGGTTGGATTGATATGGCGGAAAGCCAGTTAAGGATTTCTGCGCCGGAAAGCAGAGAGGTCTTTTCGGCTGATGAAGTTATCGATACTCTAACCGGCAAAGGTGTTTACTCAGGCTTATACCGAGTCAAAGAAGAAGATCGGATTGATTCAGCCAGGATTTACTTTCGGCTGGTCAAGTCAGTTGCCACTAAACCCGAATCGTTGAAAAATTACTTGCCTTATCCGGAAATTTATCAGCGTTTGTGCACCGATAGCATCAGATTGTCTCTCTGCGTAGTGGATTCGGCACCGGGAACTGTAACAATCATACCGAGCCAGATTCCGCAGGTAGTCGAGCTAACTGATACTTCTCAAATCATTCCCCGCACGGGGCCGGGGTTTTTGTTCTGGTATCTGTTTCAAGCCTCCGGCACAAAGGCGGTGGCTGAGGGCCAGGTGGGGAAATGGGTTCGGCTGAAATTGGCGGAGAATGAATACGCCTGGATTGAGGAAGAGAAAGTACGCTATCTCCCCTTGGGGACGCCGCCCCCGGCCAGCCCGGTAGCTTCCCTAAGGACAGAGAAGGATGAACAAGGTGTTAAAGTGACATTTAGTATGGCCGAGAAGCTCCCTTTTCGAGCAGGCTCGTCCGAAGATCCTAGCAGTATCAGCTTAGATATTTTTTACGCCACTTCTAATGTGAACTTAATCCGCTATGATGCTGAAGATGACATAATCAAAGACATCACCTGGACTCAGATTGCTAATGGCCACTTTCAGACGCAGATAGCTTTGAATCAAAAACAGCAATGGGGATATGAAGTCTCTTACCAGGGGACTAATTTAGTGTTGCAAATCAAGGCCAAGCCGCAGTTAGGGCAGGAACTGCATGGTCTAACCATTACGGTGGATCCAGGTCATTCCGCTGATGACGGCTCAATTGGGCCGACCCGTCTGACTGAAAAAGAGGTGAATCTGCAAATTGCCAAGAGATTGAGAAAAGTCTTAGAGCAGCATGGAGCCAAAGTGGTCATGATCAGAAACGGTATGGAAAATGTCCCGTTATATGACCGGCCCAAAATCGCCCGGCAGAATCATACTGACATTTTCATTTCCATTCACAACAATGCTCATCCGGATGGAGTCAATCCTTTTGTCAACACCGGCACCTCGGTTTATTATTATCATCCCCATTCCGGAAAATTAGCGGAATCGGTTCACCAGCAGTTAGTCAAAAACTTGGAGATTGGGGACCAGGGGCTGTACCAGGGGAATTTTGCGGTCTTGCGGCCTTCCGGGTATCTCGCTATTCTGGTAGAGTGCGCTTTTATCATTCACCCGGAGCAAGAGCAGTTGCTGAAGCAGGGAGATTTTCAGGAAAAAATTGTGAGAGCCATTTATAAAGGGGTGGCTAAATTTTTGACCGAAGCAAAATGAAAAGTGTTAAAGCCTCAGGAGGTTGGGAGATGTTGAGATGGTTCAGATTCATTTTGATATGTTTTGCCATGTTGCTTTCCTGCTCCTCTAAAGACCAGAAGGAGGGCGGTGGCGTAACCCTGACCTTCTGGCAGTTCTGGACCGACCCTCAGGTTAAGCCGGTCCTGCTGAATTTAATTCATAAATTCGAGGAGCAGAATCCGGGTATAAAAGTCGAGGTCACCGACTTAACCTGGTCCAACGGCCATGAAAAGATAGTGGTAGCCTTTGGCTCAAACTCCGCGCCGGATGTCTTAGAGCTCGGCTCAGACTGGGTGTCGGAATTCGCGTACCAGGGGGTTCTCTTCGATATGACCAGTGAAGTTGATTCTCTCTGGAAATTCTACCGGATGTGGGAGCCGGCTACTAAGGACAAACGGATATACGGCTTCCCCTGGCTTCTGGATACCCGGGTTCTTTTCTTTAATAAAGATTTAATGAAGAAGGCCGGGTTAAACCCCACCCAGCCTCCTGGAACCTGGCAGGAATTATTGCAGGCGGCGCAAAAAATTCACAACCCGAAAAATCAAATCTACGGCTTCGGAGCCAATTCTGCAGAAAAACACAGACTCTATAAGAAATTTCTCCCTTTTTTCTGGGGAAACAATGCTCTCATTCTCTCCCCAGACGCAAAAGAGTGCTGGATAAATTCCAAGCAGGGGAGGGAGGCCCTCGAGTTTTACGTCAACCTGTGCAAATACGGGCTGATTGATACCCAGCTGAGGTTAGATGAAGCGTTTACCGAGGGAAAAATCGGTTTTGTAATCTCAGGGGGCTGGCTGCTCCAGCAGATAAAAAAGAATCGGCCAGAGTTAAGCTTCGAGGTGGCTTTAATGCCCAGGCCCAGCCAGGTCTCAGGTTTCCCGGCTTCCTTTGCCGGGGGTGAATTCCTGTCAATCAACCAGAAAAGCCAACATATTCGGGAGGCCATGAAGTTGGTCCGATTTTTGACCTCTTTAGATAATGCCCTTGAGCTCTGCAAGGCTATTGGCTCTGCATCTCCCTCAGACGCGATGGCCCCACTTGACCCTTACTACCAAGAGGATCCCTATTTAAAAGTTTTCCAGGAGCAGCTAAATTTTGCCAGGACACCCCCGGTAATGCCCGAATGGGTCTATATTGAAGAGCAAATTGAAAAGTCGGTCGAGCAGGCCATGTACAGGAAGTTAACTCCCACCCAGGCTTTGGATAAAGCCAAACAGAGTATAGATAAGCTTCTTCAGAAACACGCACAGGAAGAATCTGATAAAAAGGGGGTAACCCCGGGTAAAATCCAACCTCAGGAAGCTGAAAAGATAATTGCTAGAAGAGCCAAAGAAGCTATCACCACTATTAAGAATAAAGACCTGGTTAAATTGTCCTCCCTGGTTCATCCTGTCCGGGGGGTGCGCTTTTCTCCTTACTCTTTTGTCAGAATTTTGAATGACCTGGTATTCCGGCCGGATCGAATTACTCAGTTAATGAGCGACACTACTAAATTCAAATGGGGGGAATATGATAGCTCCAGGGAGTCCATCCTGCTTTCTTTTGCCCAATATTACCAAAAATACATCTACGATGCCGACTATGCTAATTCCAAAGAAATTAGCTACAATCGCTTCTTAGGTCGAAGCAACACCAAGAACAATATACCGGAAATCTATCCCGGCTGCATCACAGTAGAGTATTATTTCCCTGCCCTTGAGGATAAATCCGGAGGCAGGTACTGGAAAAGCTTGTGGCTGGTCTTTGAAGAGAAGGAAGGGATCTGGTACTTGGTGGGGACAGTACATGACCAGGGGACTATCCGATGACAGGCCACCCTACAAGGGCTACCAAGGAAAGAAAAAATGTCTGGTGTGGTTTGAGCTGCAGGTTTCAAAGTCCCTCTCGACTTGGTTAAGGCAAGACTTTCTCCCAGCCTATGGTTGTTATTTCCCTGGTTATTGACTCTAGGGCTTTTCTGGCTCTACCCTTTACTCTACTCGCTTTATTTGTCATTCACCGAATACGGAATTCTGGGCGGTCAAATAAAATTTATCGGGCTGACCAATTATGTTAATCTGCTCCGAGACCCGGATTTTTGGCAGGCTTTAAAGAATACCTCTTTTTTTGTAGTAGGTACCATCCCGTTCACCACAATCTTGGCATTAGTTGTCGCCATCTCAGTCAATCAAAGGATTCCCCTGAAAGGTTGGTTCCGGGCTGGATTTTTCATCCCCTCGGTCACCTCCATGGTGGTTATCGCCTTAGTCTTTACCAACCTGTACGCCAAAGATGGCTATCTGACTTTTTTAGCCTCGCTGATAGGAATTCCTCCTCCTCAGCAAGGGTTTCTGTTTTCCACTGCCACAGCTCTACCGGCTATTATGCTGATGGATGTGTGGGTCAGCTTCGGCTACTACATGCTCTTATTTTTGGCCGGTTTGCAGGCCATTCCCCAGGAATTGTATGAATCAGCCGAAATCTCCGGGGCCAATTTCTGGCAAAAGTTTCGCTATGTGACTTTGCCTTACCTCAGGCCGGTCACTCTTTTAGTCATCTTGATAAATACCATCCGCTCCTTTCAGATTTTTGTGGAGATTTTCGTAATGACCAAAGGGGGACCACTTAATTCCACTTTAACCGTAGTCTATCAAGTTTATGAAGTGGGATTTAACCGCTTTCAGATGGGGTATGCTTCGGCCATTGCTTACGTTTTATTTTTCATCATCCTGATTTTTGCGCTGCTGCAGATGAAGATTTTAAGGGTGGGAAAGGGGATAGGGGATTAGATGAAGTTAGGGAAGATAGGTTTGTTTCTATTCTTGGTCATAATGCTGGCCGGGACTCTATTCCCCTTGGTCTGGATGATTTATTCCTCGCTTCTGCCCAAGATTGCATCTCTGTCCGGATTTTCAGACTTATTTGGTCAAGCCCTCACACTTCAAAATTACAAAGAGGTTTTCTGGCAAGCGCCTTTTGGCCGGTTCTTTTTCAACTCTGTGCTGGTGGCAGCAGCTGTAACTCTGGGAAATTTACTCTTCTGCTCGATGGTAGGCTACGCTCTGGCCAGAAAGGCGTTTCGGTTCAAAAAGGGGCTGTTCTTGTCGGTCGTTTTAGTCCTGATGGTGCCGGCCCACATATTGATTATTCCACTTTTTGTCCTAATAAATAAATTAGGCTGGTATGATACTTACTGGGCTCTGATGGTTCCCTGGCTGGTCAATCCTTTGGGAATATTTCTGATGCGGCAGTACATTCAAACTTTGCCGGCTGATTTGGAAGAAGCGGCCCGTATTGATGGGGCTGGAGAGTTCAGGATTCTTTTCCGGGTGGTCATGCCGCTGTGCAAGCCGGCTCTGGCAGTGGTGGCAATTCAGGTCTTTCTGCAGAACTGGAATTCCTTTCTTTTTCCCTTTATACTCACCAACTCTGAGTCGATGCGCACGGTGCCGGTGGCCTTGGCTCTTTATCAAGGGTATCAAAGCATCGACTGGCCTCATCTATTTGCCGCCTCCGCACTTTCTACTCTGCCGATTTTGGCCATGTTTCTATTTTTCCAGAGGCAGATTGTATCGGGCCTCACGGCCGGGGCGCTAAAGCAGTGAAGATTTTCAGAGCACAGAGTGCTTAAACTTGACAGAGCTACAGAGCCAGGATAGCTTGGAGCTAAAATGGACTTGATGATAGTTCAGATTCTCCTGCTTTCGTTCAACAATTCTCGCCTCAATGTTTTGATTGCTCTAGTTATTGCTGGCCTGCTGGTCTTTTACTTCATCAGAGAGGCAAAGAAAAGAGGCTCTCTCTATTTAAGACCAATTTCCGGGCTGGCGGCCATTGAAGAAGCAGTTGGCCGGGCCACCGAAATGGGGAAGGCGGTTCTTTATACCACTGGGCTGGGTAAAATGGAAAGAGTAGCCACGATTGCTTCCATGAACATTTTGGGGAATGTGGCGCGCAAGGTCGCCTCCTACGGAACCCCCTTGATTATTCCCTGCTATGACCCGGTGGTCATGGCCGTAGCCCAGGAAGTAGTGAAGGAGAGCTTTGCCAAAGAGGGAAAATCGGAGGCCTATCGGCCGGAGAATATTTACTTCGTGACCCAGAGCCAGTTCGGGTATGCCGCAGCTGTGGATGGAGTGATGGTGAGAGAAAAACCGGCCGCTAATTTATTCTTGGGTACTTTCGAGGCAGAATCTCTAATCCTGGCCGAGACCGGCAATTCCATAGGCGCGATTCAGATTGCCGGAACTGATTCCACCATCCAGCTCTCCTTTTTCATTGTGGCCTGTGATTACACTTTAATAGGGGAGGAGCTCTTTGCCGCCTCCGGTTATCTTTCTGGCAACCCCAAAATCACCGGCAGTATCAAGGCTCAGGATTGGCTCAAAGTCTTCATTACTTTAGCCATTATTCTGGGAGTGATTTTCTCAACTATGGGCTTAGATTTCTGGTCTAATCTTTTCAGCCTGAAATAAATGCCGCTGCGCCTGCCTTTTTTAATCGTCTCAGTCTCGGCCCTGTTCATGCTGGTTCAATTCTTTGTCAAAGCCAACTTTTTAGATAGTGCTTATCAAGAAGTTTTGGATTGGGTGCAGATTATTTATTTGTTTACTCTCTGGGTCGGCGCGCTGAATTTGATTAATCTACATGCAAAGAAAACTCAAGATAAAAGACAGGCATTTTATTCCCTGGTAACTCTGGCTGGAATCTTACTCATGTTAATATTTGGGCTGTCAGGCGGGAGAGCAACTGGCTCTGCTTTTAATTGGATCTTCGAAAATGTTCAGGTGCCGTTGCAGGCGACTATGTTTTCGCTTTTGGCTTTCTTTGTTGCTTCGGCGGCCTATCGGGGGTTTCGGGCCCGCAGCGGTGAAGCCTTTATTCTTCTGCTCGTAGCCAGCCTGGTCATGTTAGGCCGGGTGCCGATCGGGAATCTGATTTCAGAGCGGATTCCTGATCTGGCCAACTGGGTTTTGAATTTTCCTTCCATGGCGGCCAGAAGAGGTATCTTAATTGGAATCGGATTGGGAACGGTAGCTACGGCTCTCAGAATCATCTTGGGGATAGAAAGAACTTACTTAGGCAGATAGATGAAAAGAGAGATTATTTATATCTTGATTGTGGCCGCCATTACCGTGCCCTTGTTTTTGCCCCTGGGGTTGAAACAGAGAGTCACCCCGGAAGTGGAAAAATTCTACCAGACCGTTGAGGAACTGCCGGCCGGCTCGACCGTAATTGTTTCTTTCGATTTTGAGGCCTCCACCGTGGCGGAGACAAAGCCCTTAGCTTATGCGGTGCTGAGGCAACTCTTCTCTAAAAATGTTTCCGTGATTTCTCTTTCCATGCTGGCAGAAGGGACCGGTTTAGGGTACGATTTTCTTAGCAGGATTGCTGGTGAGTATGACAAAAGGTACGGAGAGGATTATGTCTTTTTGGGGTTTCGTCCCCAGTATCAGGCGACAATTCTGGGTTCAGGCGAAGATTTCTCCAAAGTATTCCCCAAAGATTATTTGAGAAATGAACTTTCCAGGCTTCCTCTTACCCAAAAAGTCAAGAATTATGCTGACATTGCCATGATCATCAGCATCGCTGACGGAGACCTCCCCCAGTACTGGGTGGATTATGCTCAGACCAGGTATCAGAAAAAAGTTTTAGCCGCGGTGACGGCGGTGATGGCCACGACTTATTACCCTTACCTCTCTTCAGGTCAATTCTCCGGCCTGGTGGGAGGCCTGAAAGGGGCGGCGGAATACGAGTTGCTCTTAGGAAAACCAGGATTAGGCTCCAAGGGGATGGAAGCACAATCTCTGGGACACATCTTGATTATTCTCCTGATTATTGCCGGGAATCTGACCCTCTTAGCCAGAAGGAAAAACTGAGATGGAATTGGGAACTCTAACCGCCGCGATACTGACTCTCTTCATCTTCTCTTTTTTATATCGGGACAACCCCTTCTACAAGTTTGCCGAACATCTTTTGGTGGGAATATCGGTGGGATACTTTTTGGCAATCTCGATTGACAATGTGCTACTTCCCAAAATTGCAGAGCCGCTGTTCCAGCAAAAAGACTGGTCAGTGCTGCTGCCTCTTTTAGCCGGAGCGTTGATTTTAACCCGATTGATTCCGACCTGGAGCAGATGGTCTCAGATTTCACTGGCCCTGGTAATCGGGGTCGGCGCCGGGGTAGCTATCCCTGCCACTTTACAGGCCCAGATTCTGGCTCAAATGAAGGCCTCTATGTTTTCACTGGTACCTCCGGCGGGGAGTTCTCCCTTTCTCTATATCTTCGAACGCATTGTCATACTGCTGGGGCTGACTTCAGTCCTGGCCTATTTCTTCTTCTCCAGGGAGCACAAAGGAGTTTTAGGGAGATATGCCAAGATTGGCACTTATTTTCTGATGATTTTCTTCGGAGCTACTTTCGGATACACGGTGATGTCCCGGCTGTCGCTTTTAATCGGCCGGGTGCAGTTTTTATTAGGGGACTGGCTGAAATTTTTGAACTGATGCGCTGCCCCAGGTGTAAAAGGCCGATGCAGGAGAAGAAACGGACCTTTCACAAACAGAGGAAATGGATTTGCCCACCCTGCAGAACGGTCCGCTTCCAGAGGAAGGTTGCCAGGGAGTAAACCGTTGCTTATATTGTGTCGATTCTAAGAATGAATAGCTATTATGAGCCTGATAAATCAGAAGTTCTTAATATCGGTAGCGGCTATCCTGGGACTAATGGTCTGGGCTAGTAATCTGGATAGCAAAGTGGGGAAGCCCAAGAGCAAGGGGGACCAGCCTCTGGGTCTGAGGGCCCAGGCCGCAGTGGCGGTAGATGTGGAGAATCGGGTTATCCTGTACAGTAAGAATCCTACTGACCAGCGCTCGATTGCCAGCATTACCAAGCTGATGACGATTCTGGTATTTCTGGACCTGACTCCGGATTTGGAGCTCCCCATCATAATCTTGCCGGAAGACCGAACCCGAGGGACCTCTAATTTTCCGGTAGGGAATTCTTACCGGCTAATCGATCTTTTGCACGGAGTTCTTTTAAGTTCAGACAACCGGGCGGCCATGGTTTTGGTGCGCTCGACCGGCTTGAGCATAGAAGAATTTGTCCGGAAAATGAATCAGATGGCTGATGATTTAGGGCTGACCGAATCTCATTTTGCCGATCCGACCGGGCTGGATGAGGGGAACGTGTCCAGCGCTTTGGATTGCGCCAGGCTGATAGAGATTGCCCTGCAGAATGAGCTGATTACTTCCATCACTCAGAAAAAAGAGTATCACTGCCGCTCCCTGCTCAAAAAGAGGCTGGTCCATCTGTACAACACCAACCGTTTACTCTCCAATCAGAGTCTGGATGTTCTGATAGGCAAGACCGGTTTCATCCGCAGAGCCGGCTACTGTTTGGCCGCCTGTGTCGGGGATGGGAACGGCAAAAAAATCGCCTTCGTAGTGCTGGGGGCTCCTTCCAACACCACCCGGTTCCAGGAAATGTACAAGCTGATCCGCTGGACCGCCAAGAATTACAAGTTAGACATCTCCTAAATGGACCTCAGCCAAAAGGAGGTTGCGGAAGTGGGGCAGGCGGTCGAAAATTTAGGCCGTCTGGTGGAGCAGCAGTTGGAATCAATTCAACAAAAGCTCAATCACCTCAGCCAATTCTCCTCCGAGGGTCTGAATCAGATAAGATCAATTCAAAATCGGCTGCACTCTCTGGAGTCAGAAATGGAAGAAATCAAAGAGAAAGCCGAAGAATTAACTCAGCTCAGACAGGAGTTAAAGGGAGTAAACAGAAATTTTGAGAGAATTTTGTCGGACCTGCAGGGATTGCTATTAAGACCTGACCGGCCTGCCCAGGATTAGCTGCCATAGAGTTGAAATCGTTTCCAAATAACTTCAGGAGAGAGCGAATGTACGTTTCATGGATTGTATTGGGGGCTGCCATTCTGGTCTTAGCATTCATAGCTTATCAAAAGGGAGGCTGGCTCTTCATTGGGAATGCTTTAGGGCAGGGAGGGAGCTTGTTCCTTTATGTGTTACCGAATCTTCTTTTAGGATTTGCCCTGGCGGGCTTTCTGCAGGTTCTTTTACCCTCGGATTTGATTGCCAAATACTTGGGGCAAGAGTCAGGCTGGAAAGGTCTGCTTTTCGGGGCCGGAGTGGGCTGCATCACTCCGGGAGGTCCTTTCACTCATTTTCCGATATTGGCCGCCTTTTTAACTAAGGGGGCCGGAGTGGGCCCGGTCTCCGCTTATATCGCGGCCTGGGCGCTCTTGGGCTTACAGAGATTTTTCGTCTGGGAGCTTCCGATTTTGGGTTCGCATTTTGCCTTGGTAAGATTTGGGTCATCTCTGGCCTTTCCAATAATCATCGGCTGGATTGCCGGCCAGTTATACTATCGCCTGTTTCCCTCAGGATGAAAAAAACATACTTAGCATTCGCGTTTATCTTCTGCCTGTTTACCACTTATGCAACGGCAGAAAATTCAGTCACCGGGCTGATGTTTGCTTTTCCGGCGGAGGGGGAGTTACTCAAGCATAAAATGGAGATAAGGGATAGCCTGAAAATTGTCAGCCGGACTTTCTACTCAGGTCAGTTGGAGGGAAAGAATGTCGTCTTGGTAGAGTCCGGCGTCGGGCTGGTAGCGGCAGCCATGACGACTCAGCTTCTGATTGACCAGTTCAAACCAGAACAGATTCTGTTCACCGGAATTTGCGGAGCGGTTGATACTGACTATCGGATTGGGGATATCGCGGTGCCGATCAAGTGGATTATCCACGATTACGGCTACTATGATAGTTCCGGCTTTCATCTGGCGCAGAGAGAGGGCCAAAGATTCATTTATTTCATAACCGATCCGAATTTACTCTCCGCCGCCGGAATTGTCGCAAAAAGCAAAAGCCTGAAGCTAAAGTTGATAGACTCCCGAGTTCCCCAAATCAGAATCTCTAAAATCGGCTCCTCCGGCAACTCTTTTGTCGACCAGAAAGAGAAGAGGGAGTGGCTGCGAAACAATGCCGGTGCGGAAATCGTGGATATGGAGTCAGCCGCAGTGGTCCAGGTAGCCAATGCCAATAACGTGCCGGTGCTGGTTATCCGGAGCTGTTCTGATTTAGCAGGCGGCTCTGGTTCATCTACGGCAGAGAAAGAACTGGAACAATTTTTTAAGGTGGCGGCCGACAATTCGGCTGCTTTTCTTCTGGAAGTTTTGAAAAAATCAAATGAGCTTGCCCGTTCGCCTAAGTAAAATATATTAATAATATGAGCCAAAGTCAGGTTCAGGCCGATAAAGACGAAATCAAAGTGGCCACAGAGCTCAGCCGCCTGGGCTTTCGGCTTCTGGATCTCTGTCCTTTATGCGGCAGCCCGATTGAGCACCTAGCTACCTGTGATGTCTGTCCCCAATGCGGCAGCCTGGCCGGCTGCTGGGATTAAGTTTGCCAAAACTCTAATTTTATATTTCCCTCATCGTTTTAGAAGTTGAATCGTCTATAACTTTCCAGTTTTCAAAAAAGCAAACTCCTTTTAGCTTGCCGGGAAACTTCCTTATCCTATATTTAGCTTCGAGATTCAGATTGCCTGGGAATTTTTCCGAAAGAATGAACGAGGAGGTATGCTGGAGATAGTACAGAAAGTCTTACTGATCTTAATTGTCTTCTCAAGTGCGGCCAGTTTGTTTCTGCTGTTAGTGACCAGAAATGTGTTTAGGAAGAATGCCCTTTCTCCCCAAACCACTACCGAGAAGCTCCCTCCGGTTTCCATTCTCAAACCTCTCCGAGGCGAAGACCCGGAGTTAGAGCAGAACTTAGAAGCATTTTTCAGTCAGGATTATCCAGAATATGAGATAATTTTTGCTTGTGAGGATACTGATGATTCGGCCCTGGCAGTAGTCCAAGCCATACAAAAGAGATTTCAGCAGATACCGGTGAAAGTCAAAGCTGATAAGACCAGCTACGGCTATAACCCGAAAGTCAACAACTTAATTAGGGCTTATTCAGCGGCGAGTTATAATATAATTCTGACCGGTGACAGCGATGTCCGGCCACCCCGGAATTACTTGCGAATGATTGTAACTGAACTTTTGAAAGATAATAATAAGATGGTGGTTAATCCGATTTATGGAAGAGGAGACAGTTCTCTTGGCTCGATTTTGGAAACTCTGCACCTCAATAGTTTGATTCTATCTGGGATAGCTTTTCTGTCTATTTATAGAAAGAAGTTAGCGGGATTCGGCAAGTCGATGCTCTTCCGAAAATCTGACCTGGAAACCGTGGGAGGATTCATTGGACTAAAAGATTTTTTTGCAGAAGATTACGTTCTGGCTGAGAGAATATCCAAGCTGCCGGGGAAGTGTCATATCGCCAGAATGCTTCTACCTTGTATCACCAGCCAGCGAAGCCTGCAGCAGTTCATCAACCGACATGGACGCTGGGCTCAGGCCCGGCGGAGGATTGCGGGTTGGTCTTATCCCGCTGAGCTATTGGCTAACCCTGTCTGGTGGGGGTTGCTCTATGCAGCGATAAATCTCTTTAGCTGGGCAGGCGTCAGGGTTTTTGCCTTAGCTGCAATTTTCAAAATCCTCTTGGATGGATATCAAGGCATGGCTGTAGCTAAGAACCGAAAATTAGCAAGTTATTTTTTAATTCCGCTGAAAGATTTATTGACAGGGATAATTTGGTTTTATCCGCTGGTTACGGATACGGTCTATTGGCGAGGGGTACGCCTGAGAGTTACGGCCGGAACTGAATTAAAGGAGGCAGGGAGGAGGAAGGTTTTAGGGGTCAGGCTACCTAATATCTCAATTCGCAGATGGTTGAGTCACAGTGACTCTTAGTAGATAAGAGTCGGTCGGGCAGGCTCTCGAGAGTAATCCAAGTCAATCTGCCGGAGGCCGGAGTCGAACCGGCACGTCCTTTGGGGACACCGGATTTTGAGTCCGGCGCGTCTACCAATTTCACCACTCCGGCGGACATTCAGACTGTGCCAAAAAACTATCCTTCCAGAACATTGCAGTCAAGTAATTTCTCAAGCCTTTTTCAGCTAAAACGTAGCCCAACTCCAATAAATATCAGAATAATTCCAACTATTGCCTGAACTACTAAGACGACCTTAGACTTTTTCCAGGCTTTCAATCCCTGCTCGGACACTTTGGCTTCTTGAGCGCTGAATTCTATTCTTCTGGCATAAACTAAGAAGCGCAGGATGTGTAAGAAGATCAGTAAAGCGAACAAGATTACTTTTAAGGCGACCAGCATACCAAAAGGAGGGGAGGTTTTGAATTTTTCAAGGGAGGCTGGCATCATCAGATTGATTACTCCGGTAACAACAATCAGGGCAATGAAAGGATGGGCCATCTTACGAAACTGCTTCTCCAGAGTATTAATTCTCAAGGGAACCTCTTCGGCAGGACAGGTTGACTGCGCTCCTGGAATCAGGACCCACCAGGTATAAAAAATCGCCCCAACCCAGACTACTGCAGAGAGAATGTGCAGCCAGAGATTGAAGTTAGAAAAGTCAAACATGAACGCCTCTTTTAATTATACTCAACAGGTCAACTGTTCTGAAATATTATCTCATTCTTGACTAAATTATGGCCAAAACCTACGAATTCAAGCTGAATTGTAAGATTCCAAGAGTCTCTTGGTACAAGGTTACTTCCCAAATGATTCAATAAGTTAGTCCCAATTAATGGCCCTGGAAAAATAGGCAGAGTTTCAGATTTATTGAGAAAGATTTCACTTTTTTTCTCAGATTTTCGTTGACAGGCGAAATCAGAAATTTATATTTGAACGTTTTTTAACTGCCTACGGCGAGTGTGGTAAATTTTGTGGATAACTCTTTATGATTTGGGAGATAAGTAGTCTCAATAGCAGAAGGGAAGTCAAATGGGCGTGACTACCAGACCGAAGATTGGAATTTTAGTCCTTTTGATTGTCATTTACGGTTTATGGAGGCTCTCGGCTGAGACTAACAATAACCTCGGTTTTTCGCCAATTCAGCCGATTCCATTCAGCCATAAAATCCACTCCGGCGACAATAAAATTCCATGCCTGTACTGCCACGCCAATGCCGAGCGGTCGCCGCATGCCACGGTCCCGGCCATGAATATCTGCATGGGGTGTCACAACGTCGTAGCCACCGGCAAGCCAAATATAATCAAACTGAGGCAGGAATATGAGGCAGGCCATCCCATCAAATGGATTAGAATTCACGACATGCCGGACTTTGTCTATTTCAGTCATCAGCCGCACGTCCTCAAAGGCATAGAATGCCAGACCTGTCACGGGCCGGTGGAAACCATGGTAAGAGTCTATCAGGCCAGAAGATTGAACATGGGGGATTGCGTCTCCTGTCACCGGCAGAATAAAGCCCCCACTTCCTGCAACACCTGCCACAATTAGAAATATGGATCATAATCAAAATGGCAATAGAAAGATTTACTGGAACAGCTTAGCCGAATATCGGCAGGAGCCTGAGTTTCTCCAAAGACGAGAGGAGGAATTCTACTCCAAGCCTCAGGCTTTTTTTGAGGCGGCTGAAGAGGGAAAGGAATTCGAGCTTACCCGGCGGGACCTCTTAAAATTAGGGGGAACAGCTTTAGTATTTGCCGCAGCCAGTTGCGCCCGGCGTCCAATAGAAAAAATTGTCCCTTACCTGGATGCTCCGGAACAAATTGTTCCGGGCCGGCCAACTTGGTATGCCTCGACCTGCGGGGCCTGTGCTGCCGACTGCGGTATCTTAGTCAAAACCAGGGAAGGGAGGCCCATCAAATTGGAAGGGAATCCGAGTCATCCTCTCAACCAGGGGAGATTATGCGCCCGTGGACAGGCTGCTGTCCGCGACCTGTATGATCCTGACCGGGCCAGATACCCGCTGAAAGTTTTCCGCTCTCAGACCGAGCCGGCTAAAATCGACTGGGCCACGGCTGATTCAGAAGTGGCGTATGCCTTAGGCACGGCCAAAGGGAAAGTCGTCCTCTTGACCGGAACCATCCATGGTCCGGCCCGGCAGAGATTGATCAGAGAATTTTTAGGCGCATTTCCTGGCTCTCAGCATGTAATTTATGACGCTCTCTCAGAAGAAGAGACTCCTAAAGCACAGCAAATCTGTTATGGGAGCCCGGTTCTCCCCGGCTACCGTTTTGATAAGGCCGAAGTTCTGGTCCTATTAGGAGCTGACCCATTAGCGGGGAGTCACTCGGTCACCGAGTTTGCACAAGGATTTGGTTTCCAGAAAAAAATAAGAGATAAATCGATGTCCAAAGTAATCTCTTTTGAGCCGGCCTTATCTTTGACCGGTTCAAATGCGGATGAGCACTATTTGGTCAAACCGGAAGATTTGCTAAAGGTGGCTTTGGGATTGGCCAATCAGTTAATAGTCCAGGACCGCTACTCGGATTTGGGAGGAGATGTTCAGGTAAGAAGTATTATGAAAGACTTTGAACCTGGGAAAATTGAAAAAGAGATTGGGCTGCCGGAAAGAACTATTAAATCGACTGCGGAAAAATTGTGGCAGGGGAGAGGGAAGAGCTTGGTTTACTGCGCAGGCCTGGCCTCCCGAACCGACTCGGCTTTATCGCTTCACGTCATAACCAATTTGCTCAATACGATTTTGGGCAACGATGGCAAAACTGTAGATTATGGTGCCAGCCCCTGCAATCAGTCGGCTGGTTCTGTGACTGAAATGCTCTCTTTGATTACTGAAATGCAGACAGGTAAGGTGGATGTGCTGATGAATTATGGCACTAATCCGGCTTACAGTTTACCGGACTCGGCTGAATTTGAGGAAGCGCTAAAAAAAGTGAAGACGGTGGTCTCCTTAAACGACCGGTTGGATGAAACCAGCGTTCTGGCTGACTATCTTTTGCCTTCTCTGCACTTCTTAGAATCATGGGGAGATGCCGAGCCGCAGAGAGGGCTGTATAGCCTGTTCCAGCCCAGCATCGGTAATCTGCATGACAATCGTAGTTTTGAAGACTCTCTGCTGGCTCTGGCTAAGAAGGCCAATGCCGGTGAATTAGGCTCTAAACAAGCAAGCTGGCACGATTACTTAAAGGAGTCCTGGTACCAGGAGATTTACCAGAAGAATAGAATCTTGGCAAATTTTGAGGAGTTCTGGAACTCTGCGCTTCGAGAAGGGGTGTTTGACACGGTTGATAGAGCCAAAGATTCTTTGCCGCCGCGCAAATTCAGGACGGACGCTCTAAAATCTATTGAGCTGCTTGAAGCCAGAGAGTCGGAGTTGAGTTTGGTTCTATACACTCCAGCCATGCAGTATGATGGACGAGCAAACAATAACGCCTGGCTTTTGGAGACTCCGGACCCGGTCAGTAAAATCACCTGGGAGAATTTTGTAGCAATAGCACCCCAGACCGCGGAAAGATTAGGTCTGCAGGAAGGACAAATTGTAAAACTGGCCTCAGGCGATTTCAGTTCGGAAATTCCAGTTCATATCCAGCCGGGCATACATCCAGAAGTCTTGAGCGTAGCGGTGGGGTGGGGAAGAGAAAATGTAGGCCGGACCGGGAACAAGGTCGGAGTGAATGCGTTCAAGTGGTCGTCTATCAAAGGAGACAAACTAATATTTTCAGCTCTGCCGGTCAGGTTGGAAAAGACGGAAAAGATTACGAGGTTGGCCAGTGTCCAGGATCACAATAATATTCTCCAGCGGCCTATTATTTATGAAGCCACTTTAGAAGAATACCAAGAGAATCCCAGCGCCGGCAGAATTGGAGAAGAAAAATTGACCTCCATGTGGCCGGAGCATAAATATGAGAGCTACAAGTGGGGGATGGCCATCGATTTGAACTCTTGCATCGGCTGCAATGCCTGTATGTTGGCTTGTCAAGCCGAGAACAACGTACCGGTGGTCGGCCAGGAGCAGGTCAGAAAAGGGAGAGAGATGTCCTGGATCAGGATCGACCGATATTATTCCGGCCAGCCTGAAAAGCCGGATGTGGTCTATCAGCCCCTGCTCTGCCAGCAATGTGAGAACGCTCCCTGCGAAACCGTCTGTCCGGTTGTTGCAACGTTGCATAATGAAGAGGGTTTGAATTTACAGATTTATAATCGCTGCGTCGGCACCCGCTATTGCTCCAACAACTGTCCCTACAAGGTGAGGCGCTTCAACTGGTTTGAGAATAATCAGGACTTAGCTACGCCCTTAGACTTAGTCTTGAATCCAGATGTCACGGTCCGCGAAAAGGGCGTGATGGAGAAATGTACTTTCTGTATCCAGCGCATTCGATTTGCCAAAGAGGAGGCTAAAAAGGAAGGACGCAAGGTCAGAGATGGTGAATTCCAGACTGCCTGCCAGCAGACCTGTCCGACCGAGGCAATTGTCTTCGGCGACCTAAATAACCCTGAAAGTAGAGTATCCCGAATAGCTCGCAACGAAAGAGGCTATCATGTCCTGGAAATCTTGAACACCCGGCCCTCCATCACTTATCTTACCAAAATTCGAAACCGAGAAAAGGCCGAAAAACATGAGCGCAGTTGAAGAAAAAACAGCCCCTTTAATCAATCCGCAAATCAGCATGGGGGATGTCACCGCTGATATCTCCCGGCCTACGGAGAGAAAGCCTTCCAAGCTCTGGATCGGAGTCTTATTCTTATCGTCGGCCGCCCTGAGTATCGGGGTTTATGTGGTCTATAATCTGCTGAGGACTGGTTTAGGAATCGCCGGATGGAATCATCCGGTGATGTGGGGGATTTTTATCACCAACTTTGTCTTCTGGATCGGTATCGGGCATGCCGGCACTCTGATTTCAGCCATTTTATTTTTGCTGCGGCAGCGCTGGCGAACCTCCATCAACCGCTCAGCAGAGGCGATGACTATTTTCGCGGTCATCTGCGCCGGTTTATTCCCGGTACTGCACGTAGGCCGGGCCTGGCTGGCCTACTGGCTAATTCCTTATCCTAATGAAAGACTATTGTGGGTCAATTTCCGCTCTCCTTTAGTCTGGGACGTCTTTGCGGTTTCCACTTATTTCACCATTTCACTCTTGTTCTGGTTCCAAGGTTTGATTCCGGACTTTGCCACACTTCGAGATCAAGCTAAGACTAAATTGAGAAAGAAAATTTATGGTCTACTCTCTTTAGGCTGGATCGGCTCGGTGCGGGACTGGAATCACTATGAAAAGGCTTATCTGCTCTTTGCCGGTTTAGCCACTCCCTTGGTTTTATCGGTGCACAGCATCGTCTCCTTCGACTTCGCGGTCTCTCTTTTGCCAGGCTGGCACTCTACCATCTTTCCCCCTTACTTTGTGGCCGGAGCGATTTTTTCAGGATTCGCCATGGTGGTGACTCTGACCATTCCTCTGCGCAAATTCTTCAAACTGGAAGAATATATCACGGTTAATCACTTGGAACTGATGAATAAAATAATTTTGGTAACCTCCATGATGGTAGGCTATGCCTATTTAGTGGAGTTCTTCATCGCCTGGTACAGCGAGAACCCCTTTGAGCGCTTCACCTTCTGGAATCGGGCCACCGGGCCTTATGCCCCTTTGTTCTGGATGATGTTTCTCTGCAATGTGGTGATTCCGCACCTGTTCTGGTTCAAGAAATTCAGGAGAAGTATTCCGGTTATGTTTGGAGTTACAATTTTAGTAAACGTTGGAATGTGGCTGGAGCGATTCGTGATTATCGTCACCTCTCTGCACCGGGATTTTCTCCCCAGCGCCTGGGGTCAATATACCCCCACCAAATTTGATTACGGAATTACTCTGGGTGCCTTTGGACTGTTTTTTACTCTGTTCCTACTCTTTGCCCGTTTCTTCCCCACGGTCTCTTTAGCGGAAGTAAAAAGTGTGTTAGTCGATCCCTCCGGCAAGAAGAAGGGAGGGGCCTAAAGATGGCTAAATTTACACCTCCTTTATGGGTGGGATTTTTTGAAGACCCGCAAAGCCTCTTAGAGGGTTCCAAGCAGGCCCGGGATAAAGGTTTCAGTGGTTTGGATGCCTTTACTCCTTTTCCGGTGCATGGTTTGGTAAAAGCCTTGGGGCTGAAACACTCCTGGGTTCCTTATGCTACCCTGATTTTCGGTTTGGGGGGCGCAAGCTTAGGGTATCTTTTCATGTACTGGGTTTCGGTGATAAACTGGCCTCTGAATGTGGGGGGGAAGCCGCTCAATTCCTGGCCGGCCTTTGTCCCCATAATATTCGAATGTGGAGTCCTGGCTGGCGGACTGGCTACCATTGTCTCCCTGCTAATTGCCACTAACTTACCCCGCTGGAAGCCTTTTGTGATTGACCCACAATTGACCAATAACCGTTTCGCCTTGGTCATTCCAGAAAAGCAGGAAATGGTCAGAGAAGACATTGAAAGATTTTTAAGAGGAATAGGTGCGATTGAAGTCAAAAAGATTGTGGCTTAGCTTAATTCTAACAGCTGTAACAGCTCTGGCTCTGGCCTCCTGCTCCAAAACAAAGAGCAAGCCGGAGCTTCAGTATATGCCGGATATGGCCAAAGGACCTTCTATCAAAGCCCAGCAGGTGAGTGCAACGGATGCAGCTTATACCAGTTTACGCACGCCGGCAGCAGGAACAATTTCACTGGACTATGAGCCTTATCCTTTTGCAACTGCGGATACGGTGGGCCCGGCCCGGCAGCTTTTCAATCCTCTGCCCAGAACCATGCCGGTGCTGCAAGCCGGCAGGAAATATTTTAACACTTATTGCATAGTCTGCCACGGCTATAAAGGGGACGGAAAAGGGTACATTGTCCCTAAATTCCCCGCTCCTCCGTCCCTTCTGACCGAGAAGGTCGACCTTTGGAAGGATGGCAGAATCTTTCACATCATCACCAAAGGGAGAGGGAACATGCCCAGCTATGCCGGACAATTAGAGCCGGAGGAGCGCTGGGCCATCATACATTATGTCAGAGCCCTTTTCCGAGCCGCTCACCCAACCCCAGAAGATATGCAGTCTTTGAAGGAACAAAAGTTGGACATATTATTCTATCAAGATCAGCCTGACACCACTTCCAGGGTTCTGTGGCCAAGTAAATAAAGAATAGAGATGCAGGAGCCTTTGACTACCGTGATGGGAGAAGCTACAGTCGAGTCCAGATCAGTCTATGGTTCTGGACCTCTTTTAGTCTCTTCCCGGATGAAGAGAATCCTGTTCGGCTTGGTTCTGATAGGATTGATAGCGTTTGCGGCAGCTTTATTCACCAATCCGCAGAGGGCCTGGTACAGCTTTCTCTTGAATTACTTTTATTTTCTCTGCCTGGGTCTGGCAGGCGTGTTTTTCACAGCCTTACAGCATTCCACCCGCTCGACTTGGTCGGTCTCAATTCGCCGGGTGGCTGAGGGGATAGCAGCCTATTTGCCAGTGGCAGCGATCCTGTCAGTCTTACTCATAATCGGAGCGAAGTTTCTTTATTCCTGGACCTTTCCGACTTTCATGGCTGAACACCCCTTACATTATGAAGGAGAAACAGCTCCAGGGGGAAGAACCGCTTACCTGAACCTACCCTTGTTCTCTTTGAGAATAGGATTATTTTTTCTAATCTGGATGGCCTTTGCACTCTTTATGATTCGAAATTCAATCCGACAGGATAAAACTGCGGAAGCCGGTTTATCTAAGAAGAATATCCATCTATCAATAGCTTTTCTGCCTATTTTTGCGATTACTTTTACCTTGGCCTCCTTTGATTTAATCATGTCCTTGGAGCCGCGCTGGTATTCCACTATTTTTGGAGTTTATTGTTTTGCCGGACTGTTTCAGGCCGGGCTGGCGTTTATAACCATCTTGGTCATAAAACTCAGGCGCCAGGGGGCTTTAGAAGGGGTCGTCAGTCCAGCTCATCTAAAAGATCTAGGCGGTCTGTTGTTCGCTTTCTCGGTCTTCATGGCCTACATAGGTTTTTCCCAGTTCATGCTGCAGTGGTATGCCAATATGCCGGAAGAGACTTTCTTCTTCTTGCGCCGTTTAGACGGAAACTGGCTGTGGCTGTCCCTGGCTCTGCCGCTGTTCAAGTTTTTTGTGCCATTCTTCGGATTACTCTCCCAGGCGGCCAAGAGGAATGAAACAAGGCTTCTCTTGGTCTCTATATTAGTTTTAATCGGGCAGTGGCTGGACGTCTATTGGATGGTGGTTCCAGTTTTCAAAGAAGTTCCGGCTTTACTCAGCTGGGCCGAAGTCGGAATAGGGTTAGGATTTGCGGGACTATTCGGATTGAGTTTGACTTGGTTCTATAAAAGGCATCCTATAATGCCAGTGGGAGACACCCGCTTAGCAGCCAGCATTAACTGGAAGGAGTAGAAAGAGTTATCAAATGCAAATAGGTCTCAATAAGCAAGCGTAGGATAATGGGCGATTAAAGTGAATACAGAAAAGTTGCCGGAGCAGACTAAGCCTAAGACCAATCCGCTGATTTGGATAGGGGTGATGGCCATATCCGGAGCGCTAGTACTCTTTGTCTTTATCTCCCTGTATAAGAAAGGGGAGACAGTAGGGGAGGTCACCCCCAAGACCGAAACCGCGGTTAAAACCGAATCGATTCAGGCTGCTGTAGATTTGGAGAAATTCAAAACTGCGACTCCGGAGTTGGTGGCCAAAGGAGAGGCGTTGTTTCAGATAAATTGCGCCTCCTGCCATGGTCCCAAGGGGCAGGGGGACGGCCCCCGGGCAACCGAATTGAATCCCCGGCCCAGAAATTACCACACTGAAAAGTTCCGGTACGGGGCTTCAGGTTCGCAAATATTCAATACCATAACCAATGGCTCTCCCGGGACTTCCATGCCCTCGTTTGCTTTACTTCCACCCCAGGACCGCTGGGCTTTAGTCCATTTCGTTCGGAGCCAGATTCCTAATCCTCCTCAAGAGACAGAAACGGTAGCTGAGATTAAAACATCGACCGGAAAAGAGCCTGCTTCAAAACCGGAAGCTCAGACTTCAGTTGCCTCGGCTACTCCAGAAGTAGAGGGGCCCAGGATTCCGATTCAGTTAGCGATGCAGCGCATAGCCTTGCAGAGCACTGAAAGCATTGCTCCCCTGACCGTGGAATTAGAGAAAAGAGGTTCAGTCCTTTTTGCCCGATATTGCATGCCCTGCCATGGCCCGGGCGGGGAAAGCCGGCCGACGGTCTATTTACTAAGAATAAACCCGGAGCGCTTGGTCCGCTCCGGCAATTTGAAGAATCCGAAGGCCCCCTGGGTTCAGAATAAGGATAAATTCATAGAAATTGTAACCAAAGGATTTCCCGGACATCTGATGCCGGGTTTGAAAACTTTAGATCAGTCTGAGCTGGATGCTCTGTATGCCCATGTCCTAAAGTTAGCCGCCGACTCAGGTGAGAAGAGATAGTTCATGAGAAAAAGGAGCCTGGTAGTATTATCTCTGGCCTTTTTGGGCCTGTTTTTACTGACGCCAGTAGTTTGGGCGGACAGCCCTATTACAAATTGGCTGCAGAATCCTGCCACCCCATTGGCCAAAAATGTGCGCAGTACTTTTTTATTTACTCTAGCCATGATTTCACCTTTTCTTTTAGCTGCGGAAGGGCTTTTGCTCTACGCCATTATTAAGTTCAAATCCCGGCCGGGCGCCAAACCGGCTACTTTCCATGAGAATGTAAGATTAGAAATCCTGTGGACCCTTTTACCGGCCTTGACTCTGGTCATAATTGCCATACCGGCTTATGGTACCTTGAAGAAAATGGAAGTTCCTCCCAAAAGCGACTTGGTGATAGAAGTCATCGGCCACCAGTTTTTCTGGGAGTACCGTTATCCCAAGTATGACCTTATCTTGGTAGATAAGCCATTAGTAGTCCCGGAAGATAAAGTAGTCACCCTGAATCTGACCAGCGTGGATGTGATTCACTCCTGGTTTGTCCCGGCTTTTGGAGTCAAGCAGGATGCCACCCCGGGGAGAATCAGTCATGCCTGGTTTAAGGCGGAGGAAGAGGGAACTTACAAAGGGCAGTGTGCGGAATTATGCGGGGAGTTGCACGCCTTGATGTATATCACTGTGAAAGTAGTCCCTGAGGATGAATTTGAAGAGTGGTTGGCCAAACAGAAGGCTCAGAGCGGCTCTAAGTTACAGCCGACTACCACTAAGTAGAGGAAGAAAATGCACTCAAATCCTACTTTTTTTGACAAAGTTAAAGAGTGGGTTACCACCACTGACCACAAGAAGATCGGCATAATGTATCTATGGCTCTCTTTGTTTGTGGCACTTTTTGGGGGGGCTTTCGCGGGTATAATCCGGGCCCAGCTTTCCACTCCGGATGGCCAGATTCTCTCTCCCGCTCTATACAATCAGATGCTCTCCATGCACGGGACTTTGATGATTTTCTTCGTCATAATTCCCGCCTTAGTGGGATTTGGCAATTTTCTGGTTCCGCTCCAAATCGGTGCCAGAGACATGGCCTTTCCCAAGCTAAATGCCTTTACTTTCTGGATTCTTATTCCCTCGGCCATATTGATGTTTGCCAGCTTCTTCGTTAAAGGAGGAACCATGGCGGCTGGCTGGACCGGCTATCCTCCTCTGACAGCCAGGGAGTTCTCGGGTACAGCTGGGGTTGATATGTGGATTTTCGGAGTCCATTTAGCCGGAGTAAGCTCAATTCTGGGAGCCATAAATTTCATCGTCACTATCATCAATATGCGCGCCCCGGGGATGACTCTGTTCAAGATGCCACTTTTCACCTGGACTTGGCTAGTTAACGCCACCATCATGTTAGTGGCTACCCCAGTCTTAGCTGGAGCGGTCAGTATGGTCTTAACCGACCGGCTTTTGGGCACCGGCTTTTTCCGTCCGGCCGAAGGCGGGGATCCAATTCTCTATCAGCACCTGTTCTGGTTCTATTCTCACCCGGCGGTCTATATCATGATGCTCCCGGGCATGGGTTTGGTCTCGATGGTTCTGCCGGCCTTTGCCCACAAGAAGATTTTTGGCTATAAAGGATTGGTCTATGCCACCGCCGGCATCGGCATCATCGGGTTTATGGTCTGGGGGCACCATATGTTTTCCACCGGCATCGACCCCAAGCTGCGAATGTATTTTGCCTTCATGACCATGGTGATTGCGGTTCCCACCGGCATCAAGATTTTCTCCTGGCTGGCCACCGTCTGGGGAGGGACCATTCGTTTCACCACTGCCATGAAATTTAGTTTAGCCTTCATTTCACTTTTTGTCATTGGAGGAATGAGCGGGGTAACCTTGGCAGTCATTCCCTTTGACGTCCAGGTGCACGATACCTACTACGTGGTCGGTCATCTGCACTATGTCTTATTCGGCGGCTCGGTGATGACTATATTGGCCGGGCTCTTTTTCTATTTTCCCAAAATGTCGGGTAGAGTCATGAGTGAAAAATTGGGGAACATAACCTTCTGGCTGATCTTTTTGGGGATGAACACCACCTTCTTACCGATGCACTGGTTAGGAATAATGGGGATGTCCAGGAGAGTCTCCTCTTATCCCCAGCGTCCGGAATTTGCTTTTCTGAACAAGATTGAGACTTTTGGCTATGTGTTGATACTGGCTGGCGGGATTCTTTTACTGTATAATCTCTTCAACACCCTGCGCAAGCCCAAGACCGCTCCGGCAGACCCCTGGGAGATTAACGATACTCAAAAGACCTTGGAATGGAGCATTTCTAGCCCGCCGTCTCCTGAGAATTTCAAAACTATTCCGGTAATCAGCTGATGTCCGACAAAATTGACCAATCTCCTGCTCTGCCAGTTGATTTAAGCCGGATTCAATCCAGGCTGGCCTCTTGGCTCATTTTTCTGGTGCTCTTAGTATTTGTGGTAATAATCTGGGGAGGCTTGGTGCGTTTGACAGGATCTGGGCTATCCATTCCAGACTGGCCCATGATAAATGGCTCGTTTCTGCCTCCCACCTCTAATGAGGACTGGCAAGCGGTCTATACCAAATATGAACATGAGTTCTACCAGGTCAGTGATTTGACCCTGCCGGCTGAGATGCCGATGTCCCGCTTCAAGGCCATGTTTGCCATAGAATACATACATCGCACTTTAGTTGCCATAATAGGCATGATCTTTCTGGTCATCGTCATAAAAAGCCTGAGACATAAGGAAATCTGGAGACAGACCAGAGGGTTGCTGATTTCTGGGGCAGTTCTTTTACTGGGCCAGGCTGTCTTAGGAGGAGCAGTAGTAAAACAGGAACTGCAGGCAGAATTGGTAGCGATTCATCTGGGTATCGCTTTCCTATTTTTGAGTCTGCTTTTGTGGATGGCTCTGGGTCTGTCACGGCCCAAAGAAAATGTTATGAACTCCAACAGCAAATTGTCATCCACAGCCTGGCTGGCGGTCGTTGCCTTGTGGGTTCAGGTAGTTGTAGGAGGGCTGACAGCCGGAACCAAGGCAGGCCTGATTTTCAACTCTTTTCCCAAGATGGGAGATTATCTGATACCTCCACTTAACATTTTAGTCTCCTCGGCTTATGGAGGATTATTGGCTAATTTAGCTCAGAATCAAATTCTGATTCAGTTCATCCACCGCTGGTGGGCTTTTGTGGCTCTGATATTCATCGTCGCCTTGGTGGTCAAGGGAATGAATGCCAAGCTTTCTCCCCGGGGAAGAATTGCTTTGCGCCTAGTCGGCACTGTAACCGTTTTTCAAATTCTATGGGGAATCTTGAATCTGCTTTTGAAAGTGCCGGTCTGGGTAAGCCTGGTTCATCTGGGGACGGCGCTTTTGATTTTTGCTCTACTAATTCTGGTTACCCATGAAGCAAGGTATGAATATGTGGCAGCGGCTGCGTAGTTACTTAAATTTGACCAAGCCGAGTATTCTGCTTCTGGTCGGGCTGACCGGAGCTACGGGATTGGTGTTGGAAAAAAGCCTGTTAGGCCAGCCGGTCAAATTTATCCTGGTCTTAGCAGGATTACTCCTGGCCGGCGGGAGCGCTAATTCCTTTAATCAATATTTTGAGAGGGAAAGGGATGCTCTAATGGAAAGGACCCGCTTAAAAAGGCCGCTCCCTTTGCGGCAGCTTAAGCGGTTCCAGGCTCTGATATTTTCCATTCTGCTAGGAATTTTATCAGTTGCTCTCTTTGCCTACTCCTTCAACTGGCTGAGTGCATTTCTAGCTCTGGGGACGATTCTATTCTACGGGCTGTTTTACACTCTCTGGCTCAAACCCAGAACTCATCTGAATATCGTCATCGGCGGGGCAGCCGGAGCCATGGCTCCGGTGATTGCCTGGGCGGCAGCGTCAGGAGGTCTGCACTGGATACCGTTGGTATTATTTCTGATAATTTTTTTGTGGACCCCGCCCCATTTCTGGGCCTTAGCTTTATGCCTGAAAGAGGACTACCGAAAAGCTGGTCTGCCGATGCTTCCTTTAGTCAAAGGGGACGAGATTACCGCCAGGCAGATTGTACTTTACTGCTGGTGGACGGTTCTGGCCAGTTTGTCGTTGTGGTTAGCCGGAGTTGGTCTTATCTACGTAATGACTGCGATTTTGCTGGGAGCGCTTTTTATTCTAAAATCTATAAGACTTAGAAAAGTAACTCTTGCGTCAGAAGCCGGAAGATTATTCAGATTCTCGATAACCTATCTCCTGGCGCTCTTTTTGGCGCTGATAGTTGATTCACTGATAAACATTAGACTGTGAGGTAGCTCTAAATGAAAAGAATAAGCAACTGGAAATTGGCTCTAATCTTGGGTGTAGTCGTTGTGGGGATGGTAGCCTTCGCCTATATTAATGTTCCCTTGTTTCGAATGTACTGCCAGAAAGTAGGCATCGCTATTGCTCCCAATACAGAGGCTAAAGCCAATCAGGAGCCCAGCGACCACAAGGTAACCATTCTCTTTACGGGTGTGGTCGCCAATGACATGCCGATTGCTTTCAAGGCGGACAAGGCCTTTGAGGAAATCCGATTAGGGGAGGAGTCCAAGACTTCCTATCACTTCGTCAATCTCTCCAATGACACCATCTATTTCCGGCCGGTGCACAGTGTGCTTCCTGAGGACGCAGCCGCTAAACTGACCCTGAAGAAATGCTTCTGTTTTGATGACCAGACCATTCTGCCGGGACAGTCTTACACCCTGCCGGTGATTTATTCTTTTGCCTCGAACTTGGACCCGAAGATACAGCGGATTACTTTTCACTACACCCTCTTTAAAAAAGAGCCTAAGAAGAAATGAGCTATCCGAAAGAAAGATTACTCAACTCGGAAGAAATCGAGAAAGTAAGAAAGTTACGAAGGAAAAACCGCATTTTAGCGCTGATGATAGGCGCCATTGCCTTGACCATGGTGATTCTCTCTTACCTGATGTTTTCCAAGTACACCTTTATCCCTTATGAGTGAGCTTAGAACCCAAAAAGGAGAAAGCCGATTGACCGAGCCGGAATACGCGCATGCAGTCGGATATGAGCACCACGGCAGCTGGTGGCCGATTTTCTTAGCTTTAGGAATAGGGTTAATGCCGACCGGGGTTCTGCTCTTAGTCTGGGCCGGAAAATTCGGTTTAGTCCTGTTAGCCTTAGGCGGAGTGATGACTCTGACCGGAGTAGGGGGCTGGCTGAATGTCCTGATTAAAGAGAGGCTGGCTCACTTGGATGCGGCTGACCGGGAAGCCTGGAGCCGGAATGCTATAAAGCTCTTTTTGGTTTCAGAGGCAGCGGTTTTCGGGGCGCTGTTCGCCCATCACTATTATGCCAGGGCGCATTTTCCTACTTGGCCTCCTGAAGGCGCTCCGCATCTGGACCTGACCATACCGGCCATTGCCACCACCTTGCTGATTGCCAGCAGTTTCACCATGGAACATGCCCATAAGTTACTATTGAAGGGTAAAATGCCGGCTACCCAGCGCTGGGTAATTCTGACGATTCTCTTGGGGGGTATCTTTCTATCCTGTCAGGCTTATGAGTGGGGGTTTTTGAAAGCTTTTGACCAGTTCACTTTGAAGAGCGGCACTTTCGGCACCAGCTTTTTTATGATGACCGGATTCCACGGCCTGCATGTCTCGATGGGGCTGATTGTGCTGATTCTGACCTTTGTGCGTCTGCGTCTGGGGCATTTTACACCCCGGAATCACTTCTTTTTCGTGGGAGCTTCCTGGTACTGGCATTTCGTGGATGTGGTCTGGTGGTTTCTGTTTATGACGATGTATCTGCTTTAAAAGGTCTTGACAAAGTCCCTCTTTGGGTTATGATAGGGGGAATTGAAAGATAGACATGGGGCCGTAGTTCAGTTGGGAGAACGTCTGACTGGCAGTCAGAAGGTCACGAGTTCGACTCTCGTCGGCTCCATTTGAAAATTAGGTCTGGGAGAACGATCCCAATTATATCGGAACAGGTCATCGGTTCCACTCTGATCGGTTCCCCCTCTCAATAGATAAAAGAATTCAAAATGATTGACGGTGGAATAAAATTATTAATTGCTTTAGCAGAACTTTTGTAAAAAAACCTCTTGACACAATTACAATGAATTCTATCTTAGTATAGAGTGAGAAATAAGCCTGACACAATAAAGGAGGATAAAATGAACTTGCAAAATTTCATCAGAGGTGCGGTTCCTGTGCTTTTTGTTTTTCTGGCACTGAATCTTCTGGTTAGCGGGTCTGCCATATCGCAGGAGCAACCTGCAGGTAAAGCAGAAATGAAAAAGTCGCTGTATGACCGGTTGGGTGGGGTGTACAGCATTGCCACTGTAGTGGACGACTTTATTGAACGCCTGCTGGTCAACGATATTCTAAACGCCAATCCCAAGATCAAGGAAGCCAGAGCCAGAGTTCCCAAGGCTGGTTTGAAGTACAGCGTTACCGCTCTGGTCTGTCAGGTAACCGGCGGGCCTGAAAAATATACCGGCAGGTCCATGAAAGAGGCCCATGCGCATCTGAATATCACCGAGGGGGAGTGGCAGGCAATGGCGGCGGATTTTAAGAAATCTTTGGATCGCTTCAAGGTTCCCGAGGCTGAGCAAAAGGAGTTATTCGCCATAGTTGAGAGCACCAAGCCTGATATTGTCCTCAAGGGGACAAAATAGCAGAGTTTTAAGTCTGAACTGACTCTTACATCATACCGGGTACATCGCTGGATTTCAAGGCTGGGAGAGAGATCCCGGTCGAGCGGGCCAGGGTGATGTTCGTCTCTATTCTGCCCGACAGAATAATCAAGAATAGCGGGGGAGGGCAGGTCTTCCGTTTTTCCCCAGAGCCAGAACTTTCTTAACCCGGTCCCCTATGACTCTGTAATCGTGCGCGGCGTCCACGCAAATCCGGTTCAGGTTGACAGGCGCGGCTGACTTGGAGTTCTTCCTTAGCCGGGAGAGAGGAGCCTCTTTGGGCTTGGGAGGCTTTTTATTGTACTTGGCTTCGACCACGCCAAGATAGACTGCAAAGTTCTTCTGTAAATCGAACAGATCGCTTTTGCTGAGCTGCAACAGATTCTGCTCTCTCAACATACCGCTGGGCCAGTTGAAATCCCACTCCACTTGCTCCTCCTTTTTGAAGGTTCCGGTTCAGATGCTTGGGTCTTCTGTGGTGCTTTCAGGTGAGTAGTCAGCGCCGCATCTGGGGCTATTAATTAATATACGTTATTTGGGGGGTTTATGCAAGGGGTATTATGGGTATGGGGAAGGCTATGGGCTGGGAGGAGTTAGGGAAGATTGGGTTGACTTTA
>Ga0209172_10000333_pt1 | contig 134076 bp, 112 predicted proteins | sample LarsenN4metaG_FD_184113 | JGI IMG/M metagenome (GOLD analysis project Ga0209172, IMG submission 184113) | Hot spring sediment bacterial and archeal communities from British Columbia, Canada, to study Microbial Dark Matter (Phase II) - Larsen... ... | reverse complement strand
TCGACATGGCAAAACAAGGCTTCTAAACTAAGCATAGGGTGGTCAGATGCGTTGAGAATTAGGTACTTTCAACTGTATCTGTTCCACCCCTCCTTATCCCGAACTGACATTAGATTAGTTAATCAACCCACAGGATCAGCAGGTTGAGATTTACCGAGCCGGACGAGCGAAGCACGTGGTTGCTTTCTCGATCGAGCTTTCTGGCGAATCAGTCCTGCCAGGTTTTGTATTACCGTTGCCCTAGCCGCTTCTCAAATTAGACTCGCAAACCAGGAGAAAATCGGGGCGATCGCGAGGGCTGGCAGAAACGACCCAACTCGAATTTTGGCAACTTCCAGCAGGTTTAAACCAACTGCAATCACCATTAACCCCCCGACACCCGTAATCAGCATTACCCTTGGATCCGTGGCTGGGTTAGGCAATACAACGGCTAAAGCTCCAGCAGCCAGTGATAAACCACCTTGAAAGATGAGAATCACCAGACTGGAGAAGCCAACGCCGATGCCATAGGTGCTGCTAAAGGCGATCGCAGCGATGCCATCCATTGAGGCTTTGATGGTGAGCAGTGCAGCATCACCCGTCAATCCGTTGTTGAGGCAGCCTAATAGCGTCATTGGCCCCACACAAAACAGCAAACTGGCGGCAACAAAGCCTTCAGTAAAGCGGCCTTTGCCACGAAAGCGAGCTTTTAACCATTCACCCAGGTGAGTCAGACGATCTTCAATCCGCCACCATTCTCCTAAAACGCCGCCAATCGTAATAGCGAGTAAGCCCAAAATCGCGCCATCGACTCGACTGACCTGGGCTTTGCCTAACTGATTGGCCATGCCTAGCCCAATCCAGATGGTGAGCAAGCCAATCCCTTGCGTCAGGATGCGTTGCATACGAGTGGGCAAGCGGTTGTGCAAGAGCAAACCAAGGCTAGTTCCTAACAAGACGGTGAGGATGTTAATCCAGGTGCCACTGGTTCTCGTCCACAGGTCAAACGGCATGGGCTTCAGCAGAATGCAAAGAACAAAGAGAACAATCAATCACGCGATCGCCCAACCTATTTTTTGTTAGCACGAAAGGTCTTTACTCCGTGACTTTCTGGCGAATTCGACTAAACTGCCGCCGGAGTTCGTTCAAGCCATTGATCGGACTCGCGCTAGGAGTTGGTTCTAAAAGTTTGGGCGTTTCTGAAGTGGGAGACGGTGCCGATTGCGATCGCTCTTCCACTTCAGTAACTTGCTGTTGCTGCTGCCGCATTTCGTCAGCATTCATTTGCTGTTGCTGTGATGGTGCGACGGGTTGACGAACCGCTGGCGTTTCTAATTTAGATGAGGGTGTCAGCTCGGGCGATCGCTCCAGTTCTTCAGTCCGCTTGGGTTCAACCCACTCAGGCTCTGGAGTTGGAACTGGTTCTTTAACGACGGGTGCTGGAGGTGTTGCCGGAACTGTTGGAGTTGGCTGCGGACGCGGCGTATCCATCGGTATGGGTCTTGCCTTCAACACTTTGCGTGCAGGCTTTGGCGCGGGAACCGATTGAGTCTCATCAAAGGTAGGTCTTTGGGGCCGAGCGATCGCTTCATCCTGACTTGGCTGTTGCTCAGGCAGGGGAGCTGGCTTCACAGGTTCAGGTGTCGGCACACTGCGCGGTGCAGTTAACTTTTCTGGAATCGGCTCTGGTTTCACGGCTGGCGTGGGTTCGGGCTTGGCTGTCGGGGTGGGTTTGACGACCGGCTTTGGTTCAACTTCGACTTTCTTCTCTGGTGTGACCGATGGTTTGGTCGGTGTCATGCTCGGACGCGGCTTGATCGGTTCGGTCGGCACCGATTTGGGTGGGGCAGGCTCAGCCTGCTTATCGGACGGTTCAACGGATTTAGCGGGCACTCCAGGTACAGCAGGAGTGGGCGATACCTCAGGTGACGGTGTTGGTTTCACAACTGGGGCAGGGGAGGCTGCTGGCGTTGGTGTCACAATCGGTTCCGGCTCTGGCTTTGGCGGTGCAGGTGGTACATAGTTGGGATCAACAATGCCTTTAACATCGGTCAGTGTGACCTCACCCCGCACAAGCCGCGATAGGGTATCTTTGCCTCCTGGCTCATAGTTCACAAGCCGTATCGTGTTGTTAAACACGTTTTTGACGGGGTTGCCGCGCTCATCGAGGTACTCAATTTGAACCCAGTTTTGACCTGGCTTGAAGCCTTTGAGATAAATCGGTTGCCAGCGATAGAGTACAAAGTTACTACCATTGACGGTCACCCGGATCCGCCAATCAGCGATGCTTTCGTCTTCTTGAGCCACAAAATGCAAGGGGGCGTTGGTCAGGTAGTAGTCGAGCATAATCGGCTCGGCTCCATAGCTCCCTTGGGGCCGACTATAGGTCAGCAACGGCAGATCCGGATTAGGGCTGTTATCTTCGGTTTTGGCGAAGACGTGAAAGGTGAGTTGGGCGAATGCTCCGTCATTTTTAAAGGTTTCGTGCCAGGGACGGGAGGCGATCGCGCGAATCGTGTGAGTACCGGGTGCAATCTTCTCAAACACCAGGGGTTTGTTTAAGTCGTAGACAGCTTGATACGGACCGTTATCTAGCAAGACGTGGAGGTGCGGCCCCAAACCTAATTTTTCGTCTTTAAATATAGGTAAGTCTTTGACCTGAAACTTGACGCTAACGGTGTCATCTTTCAAGACCTCATTCGAGCGCGGACTCACGATGCTGACTTGCGGTTGATGATCATCAATATACTGCCGTAACTCTTGTAACAGAGCGGGAGGTGAAGCTTCAGAGACTTTGCCGCCTTGGACTGCCGCTGTCGTTGGTTTGCCCTTCGCTTTCTGATTGAAAAGAGCAGCTGCTGCGGGGTCAGTTGTGAAAGGGTTAATTAGTAAGGAAAGTGTTAGCAGTAGCGCTAAGCCAATTGGGGCAACAGTTCGCCAGAATTTCATTGCACTCACCGAAATAATCACACAGCTTTGGGGCGCGATCGCTCAGAGCAAAGCCAAAAGCCTGGTACAGATGACGGTCTATCTATTGCGCCACCATAGGGAACTATAGCGGAAAAGCTAGGTCATCCCGTAGATTTTCTAGCGAATACGGAGAATGGCTGTTAATCAAGCTTCTGGTGGATAGAAATTTGACAACCTAATGCATTAATTCTTTTCAATTGCAACGTTAAACCCAGAGTAAGAAACAAAAGTTATTGAAGGTTAATGCATCAAAAGATCTACGGCTCTCTTATAGAGGTCGATCAATTGCGATCGCTGAAAACCTATGAAAAGCGAAATTTACAACTCTTCTCATCTGTTGAGATTTGCAAATAGTTTGACACAATGACTTGACTTTGTGCCCCAAGATCAGCCTTATAACCTAGACCATATCTGCAATTCGGTCATGTTGAATATTGTTAACCATGACCGAAACAGAGATGGTGCAAGTCCTATAATGTCACGATGAGAACCCTTGATGGGCTAGACTCACCGCTCCGAGAGCGTTTTCGTTTCCGGTGGTGATCCTCTGTTCTCACCGAAGGCATCCCTTGCCGGATTCATCTTATGGTTCCAAGGGAGAGCCAGGAAGAGCCATCGGCTTCACTGGTAAGCGTTCGGGGGCGGAGATAGTTCACAGGGGGACTCCTCGTTCCTTGTCTAGAGAGAGGAGAGTCTCAATGACAACTACCCCACGAGAGCGTGGAGCAAAAGCAAGAGTCGTTGTCGATAAGAATCCGGTTCCCACCTCCTTCGAGAAGTGGTCTCAGCCGGGTCATTTCGACCGCACTTTGGCACGAGGACCCAAAACCACTACATGGATTTGGAATCTGCACGCCAATGCTCACGATTTCGATAGCCATACAAGCGACTTAGAAGACGTTTCGCGCAAAATCTTCAGCGCGCACTTCGGCCACTTAGCCGTTGTGTTTATCTGGCTTAGCGGTATGTATTTTCATGGCGCTAAGTTTTCTAACTATGAAGCATGGTTGGCAAACCCCACAGCAATCAAACCGAGTGCTCAGGTGGTTTGGCCAATCTTTGGTCAAGAAATTTTGAATGCAGATGTTGGTGGTGGCTTCCACGGTATCCAGATCACTTCTGGATTTTTCTACCTGTGGCGCGCTGCTGGCTTCACAAATAGCTTTCAACTGTATGTCACTGCGATTGGTGCGTTAGTGATGGCCGGTTTGATGCTTTTTGCTGGTTGGTTCCATTACCACAAGGCTGCACCAAAGCTGGAGTGGTTCCAAAATGTGGAATCGATGCTAAATCACCACTTGGCTGGTCTGTTCGGTCTGGGATCCTTGTCCTGGGCTGGTCACCAGATCCACGTGTCTTTACCAGTGAACAAGCTGCTTGATGCTGGTGTGGCTCCAAAGGATATTCCTTTGCCTCACGAGTTCATCCTCAACAAACAGTTGATGATTGATCTGTATCCCAGCTTTAAGCAAGGGTTAGTTCCCTTCTTTACCCTGAACTGGGGTGCTTATTCAGATTTCCTTACCTTTAAGGGTGGTCTGAATCCTGTGACTGGCAGCCTTTGGTTAACTGATACTGCGCACCATCACTTGGCGATCGCGGTTCTGTTTATCATCGCTGGTCACATGTACCGCACCAACTGGGGTATTGGCCATAGCATCAAAGAAATCCTAGAAAACCATAAGGATCCTCTTTTGATCGGTGGCGAAGGTCACAAAGGTCTGTACGAAGTGTTGACCACCTCCTGGCATGCTCAATTGGCGATCAACCTGGCAATGGTTGGTTCCTTAAGCATCATTGTGGCTCAGCATATGTACTCCATGCCGCCATATCCCTACATGGCGACCGACTACGCGACCCAACTTTCGTTGTTTACTCACCACATGTGGCTGGGTGGCTTCTTTATCGTTGGTGGAGCGGCACACGGTGCCATCTTCATGGTGCGTGACTACGATCCTGCGGTGAACTACAACAACGTGTTGGATCGGGTGATCCGTCACCGGGATGCCATCATCTCTCACTTAAACTGGGTCTGCATTTTCCTTGGCTTCCATAGCTTTGGTCTGTATATCCACAACGACACGATGCGTGCTCTGGGTCGTCCGCAAGACATGTTCTCAGACACTGCAATTCAACTTCAGCCCATCTTTGCTCAGTGGGTGCAAAACCTGCACACATTGGCTCCAGGTGGTACTGCGCCTAACGCTCTCGCACCTGCTAGCTTTGCCTTTGGCGGTGATGTCGTTGCTGTTGGCGGTAAAGTCGCCATGATGCCGATCGCCCTCGGTACTGCTGATTTCATGGTGCACCACATCCATGCCTTCACGATTCACGTGACAGTGCTAATTCTGCTGAAGGGTGTATTGTTTGCCCGCAGCTCCCGCCTGATTCCCGATAAGGCGAATCTTGGTTTCCGTTTCCCTTGCGACGGCCCAGGCCGGGGTGGCACCTGTCAGGTTTCTGGTTGGGACCATGTCTTCTTAGGTCTGTTCTGGATGTATAACTCCCTCTCGATTGTTATCTTCCATTTCTCTTGGAAGATGCAGTCCGATGTGTGGGGCACCGTCAACCCAGATGGCTCAGTTGCTCACGTCACAGCGGGTAACTTTGCTCAAAGTGCAATCACAATTAACGGTTGGTTGCGCGACTTTCTGTGGGCACAGGCGACCCAGGTGATCACCTCCTACGGTTCGGCTCTGTCGGCTTACGGTTTGCTGTTCTTAGGCGCTCACTTTGTGTGGGCATTCAGCCTGATGTTCTTGTTCAGCGGTCGTGGTTACTGGCAAGAGTTGATCGAGTCGATTGTTTGGGCACACAATAAGCTCAAAGTTGCCCCTTCAATCCAACCCCGCGCTCTGAGCATCATTCAGGGTCGGGCAGTGGGGGTCGCTCACTATCTCCTGGGAGGAATTGTCACTACGTGGGCATTCTTCCTGGCTCGCACACTTTCACTGGGTTAAGCGCGAGGAGAACACAAAAAAATGGCGACTAAATTTCCTAAATTTAGCCAAGACCTCGCACAAGATCCCACTACACGTCGGATCTGGTACGGGATTGCCACGGCTCACGACTTTGAAAGTCATGACGGCATGACCGAGGAAAATCTTTACCAAAAGATCTTTGCCTCTCACTTTGGTCACATTGCCATCATCTTTCTGTGGGCTTCCGGTAGCCTGTTCCACGTAGCTTGGCAAGGCAACTTCGAACAGTGGATCAAAGATCCGCTCAACGTTCGTCCGATCGCTCATGCGATTTGGGATCCTCAGTTTGGTAAGCCTGCTGTTGAAGCATTTACTCAAGCTGGCGCAAACTACCCCGTTGATATCTCCTACTCAGGGGTTTATCACTGGTGGTACACCATCGGGATGCGGACAAATGGTGACCTCTATCAAGGTTCCATCTTCCTGCTCCTGCTCTCAGCAATCTTCTTGTTTGCTGGTTGGTTGCACCTGCAGCCCAAGTTCCGCCCTTCCTTAGCCTGGTTTAAGAACGCTGAATCTCGGTTGAACCACCACCTGGCGGCTCTGTTTGGCGTTAGCTCCCTGGCTTGGACGGGGCACCTGGTTCACGTTGCGATTCCTGAATCGCGCGGTCAGCATGTCGGCTGGGACAACTTCTTGTCTACCCTGCCTCACCCTGCAGGTCTGCGTCCTTTCTTTACAGGTAACTGGGGCGTTTACGCCGCTAATCCTGATACGGCTGGGCACGTCTTTGGTACGGGTGATGGTGCTGGTTCTGCCATTTTGACCTTCTTAGGTGGTTTCCATCCTCAGACTGAGTCACTCTGGTTGACCGACATTGCTCACCACCACTTAGCGATCGCCGTTATCTTCATCGTTGCGGGTCACATGTACCGGACCCAATTTGGGATCGGTCACAGCATCCGCGAAATGTTGGATAGCAAGAAGGGCTTGGTCGGTGGTACCAGCGAAGGGCAATTTAACTTGCCTCACCAAGGGTTGTATGACACTGTCAACAACTCGCTGCACTTCCAGCTTGGTCTAGCGCTCGCAGCATTGGGCGTGGTGACCTCTCTGGTGGCCCAGCACATGTACGCGTTGCCTCCTTACGCTTTCATGGCGAAGGACTTTACGACACAGGCTGCGTTGTATACCCATCACCAGTACATCGCTGGCTTCTTGATGGTGGGTGCCTTTGCTCACGGTGCGATCTTCTGGATTCGCGACTACGATCCTGAGCAAAACAAGGGCAATGTGCTGGCTCGGATGCTTGAGCATAAGGAAGCGATTATTTCGCACCTGAGCTGGGTATCCCTGTTCTTGGGCTTCCATACCCTCGGTTTATATGTCCACAACGATGTTGTGGTTGCCTTTGGCGCTCCTGAAAAGCAAATCTTGATTGAGCCTGTGTTCGCACAGTTCATTCAAGCGGCTCACGGTAAAGTGCTGTATGGCATGGAAACGTTGCTGTCTGACCCCAATAGCATTGCCACCACTGCTTGGCCTAATGCAGGTAACGTCTGGTTACCAGGTTGGTTAGACGCAATTAACAGCGGATCGAACTCCCTGTTCTTGACCATCGGCCCTGGCGACTTCCTGGTTCACCATGCGATCGCCCTGGGTCTCCACACCACTACTTTGATTCTGGTCAAAGGTGCGTTGGATGCTCGTGGTTCTAAGCTGATGCCCGACAAGAAAGACTTTGGCTACAGCTTCCCTTGTGACGGCCCTGGCCGTGGCGGTACTTGCGACATCTCTGCTTGGGATGCGTTCTACCTCGCCATGTTCTGGATGCTGAACACAATCGGCTGGGTTACTTTCTACTGGCACTGGAAGCACCTGGGTATCTGGTCAGGTAACGTTTCTCAGTTCAACGAAAGTTCGACTTACTTGATGGGTTGGTTACGTGATTATCTGTGGCTGTACTCCGGTCCATTAATCAACGGCTATAACCCATTCGGCATGAACAACCTGTCGGTCTGGGCGTGGATGTTCCTCCTTGGACACCTTGTTTGGGCAACTGGTTTCATGTTCCTCATCTCTTGGAGAGGCTACTGGCAAGAGCTGATCGAAACTCTTGTTTGGGCACACGAGCGCACTCCTCTGGCGAACCTGGTTCGCTGGAAGGACAAGCCTGTTGCACTTTCAATTGTTCAGGCTCGCCTTGTTGGTTTGGCGCACTTTACGGTGGGTTACATCGTGACGTATGCCGCCTTCTTGATTGCCTCGACCGCCGCGAAGTTTGGTTAACTAAGCTTCCGCACGTAGCATAAAGCCCCCGCCTCTGGTGGGGGCTTTTTCATGGGCTTGTTTTTGGCGCTTCTAAACTTTTGGTTTTGAGTAATTGCAGGGATAAGCATCCCTATGCTAGGGGCGTTTCGCGAAACGCCCTTACAGAATTCATACGCCCAATCAGTAACGCCGAACGAGGTTTTCACAGTTCATCAAAGTACCATTTAGCAACGAGTTGGCTACTAATTCCCATTAAGGAGCTTAAAGCTATATTTGCCGTCCAATGTTGTATTTGGGAAGCAGCAATAAAGCCAGGGAAAGGTAGACCGATGGCTGCGAGAAAAATAGCATTAGTAAAAGTATTAATCGAAAAAACGCCTAGAAACATTTTTAGCTGGAAGGGAATGCGTGGAGGCGTTCCTCTGAAGTGGTAGCAAGTTAGTATTTCCCCAATTAACAAGCCATTTAATAGCCCCATCAAAATGCCTAAAACAGCACCGAAGGGAAAAAGTATGAGTGCTAAAAAACCTATTTCCGGCCAAAAAAGAAGGGGAATTAAAGTTGCACATGCCCCTCCACTAATAACTCCATGAACTGTTGTCTTTACCAGAGCATTCCAACGAATCCGATCAGAGGTCATTGGTAAATATCGTTTAGGTCTTTTGAGCCAATTCCAGGTGTGAGAAAGTGGAAACTCAGATTTGAGTAAAGCCGTTTTCTCATGAAGCTCTTGCTTCAAGGCGACCAAGGCAATATGAGCAGAATTTGGGCGTTTGTCCAAACTGGGTTCAACTAACCATTCAATCCACTTCACGAACCAGAAATTGAGGCTTACAAATTTTTGGTTCGTGAAGTTTCAAATTGATTTGCGGTAGCTCGGCTGGATGTTTGCCAGTTGTGAGATAAATTAGCGTTGCCCCCAAACTGTAAAGGTCAGAAGCAGGAACCGCACGACCGCCAAACTGCTCCGGTGGCATATAACCATATGTGCCAACAACGGTGATGGTGCCTCCTTCGGTTGCGGCTAAAGTTTGGACTGAACCGAAATCAACCAAATAAACCTGCCCAACAAAATTGCCCGATCGCTCACCCAACAAAATGTTGCTTGGCTTAATATCACGGTGAATTACGGGTGGTTGCTGGCTGTGCAGGTAGCTCAAAATCTCTAGCAGCGCGATCGCCAGTTGTTTGACTTCTGGCTCACTAAAGCGACGACCTGCTTTTAATTGTGCTTCAAGCGACTTTGCCGGGATGTAACTCTGCACCAGCGCCACCCCTTTGCTATGCGGTAAATCAACCTCAAAGAAATCGAGATAGCAGGGGATTGCCGGATGATTTAGAGACTTCAGGGTTTCAGCTTCGCGCTCAAATAGTTTGAGATCATCCCACTCAAAGTCTTTGTTAAAGCTCAACAGCTTGATCACAACGGGTTGTTGCGTTTCGTTGTCGATCGCTAAGAAGGTTTGCCTGCCTGCTTTTTTACCGAGTTGTTGCTGGATCTGGTAGCGATCGCGGAATGGCTCTTGTAAAGCATTCATCAGGCTATTCATACGGTCTCAACCTCAAAACCTGAGACCAGTCTAGCCAATCGAATGTGTAAACCCCCGACTTCATAGAGGTTTCACGGTTTCAGTACAATTTCGGAGCCTTACCCCCGATTGGGGTTTGCCAGATTGCGGAACTGGGTAAATTGTGACTCGAACAGAAGCTTCACGGTACCTGTGGGGCCGTTCCGGTGTTTGGTGATGATGACCTCCGCAATGCCGCGATCGGGAGTGTCGGGATTATAGTATTCGTCACGATAGAGCATCATGATCAGGTCAGCATCCTGCTCGATCGCACCTGATTCACGTAAATCCGACATCATCGGGCGTTTGTTGGTGCGTGATTCAACTCCCCGGCTGAGCTGAGATAGGGCGATGATCGGCACATTTAACTCACGGGCGAGGCTCTTTAAACCGCGCGTAATTCGCGAAAGTTCTTGTACCCGGTTGTCGCTGCCACCTTCCATCAATTGCAGATAGTCCAACAGGATCATACCTAACGCCCCGCCCTGCTCAGCTTGAAGGCGTCGAGCTTTAGAGCGAATCTCGGTAATCGTAATATTTGGCGTATCGTCAATAAACATTGGCAGCTGAGACAGCACACTAATTGCGTGTCCCAACGGTTCCCACTCTTGCTGGCTGATCCGACCCGATCGCAGCCGCCCACTCTCAATCCGCGCTTCGCTAGAGAGCATCCGTTGCACCAGCTGCTCTTTCGACATTTCTAAGCTGAAGACCGCGATCGGGAGTTTATGAAAGGCGGTGACATAGCGGGCAATATTCAGCACGAAGCTGGTTTTACCCATAGATGGACGCGCCGCCACAATTACCAGATCAGCCCGTTGAAAGCCCTGGGTCATGGCATCCAGGTCATAAAACCCGCAGGTCAGACCCGGCATCACCATGCCAGTGAAGCGATTTTCAATATCGGTAAAGGTATCCGTCAGAATGTCAGAAGCTGCCGTCAGACCGTTCTGAGGTCGATCTTGCGTTACCCCGAACAGGCGTTGCTCGGCCTGGTCAAGAATCGTTTCTAAATCAACCGAGGCATCATGCCCCAGGTGGGAAATTTCATTACCCGCGCGAATTAAAAGCCGCCGCGCGTGCTTATCTGAGACGAGTAAAGCGTATTGATCAATGTTAACTGCACTCACGGTGCGATCAACCAACTGAACGAGCTTGCCTTGCCCACCCACTCGCTCTAACATCTCGCGATCGCGCAACCAGGAGGTTACACTCATCAAATCGGTCGGCATGCCCTGACTGTGGAGGGTGAGCATGGCCCGATAAATCTCTTGGTGTGCCGAAATATAAAAGGCTTCGGGGCGCAACAGGTCAGACACCCGGTTAATCGCCTCCGGGTCGAGCAGAATACCACCTAAAATTGACTCTTCGGCATCAATGTTTTGGGGCGGGAGGCGATCGCTAATTGCCTGAAAGCTGAGTTCCTGAACCATATCGGGCGTTGGGGTAAGAGAAACCACTTGAGACGAAGTAGAAACGATCGGATGGTTCGTTTCTGTCTCCCAACTATACTCTTGAATTGGGTTCTGCTCAACCATATTTAGCGTATTTGAATTTCTGTAACCCTACACATAGAGCAGGAGTAGATAAGTTCAAACGTACTCTCGTATTTACGTACTATAGCAAATTCTCTTGCCTGCTGGTTGAGCTGAAATGCCGAATATTCTTATACTCCATCTGTTTCAAACAGGCCGTAATCACAGCAGAATATCAAGCCTTTACCAATCGATCCGGGTAGTCATCTCACTGCGGCATGTCACCTACGGTTAACCCTCGATAAATTTTCCCCGCTCCCCTTTCCCCTCCTTTTCCCTCCCTCTCTTCTTCGTTAGACTGGTGGCTGGTATCTCTGGAAGAATTCATGACGCTGTTCACGCTGCGATCGCTCCGCAAAGACTTTGGCATCAAAGAAATTTTGCGAGACGCCAACTTCAGCCTAGAAGAAGGCGATAAAGTCGGTTTAATCGGCACAAACGGGTCGGGTAAATCAACCTTGCTCAAAATCATTGCTGGGTTAGAGTCGGCTGATAGTGGCGAACTCTGGGTGAACTCTAGTGCCAAGGTCGTTTACTTGCCGCAACAGCCCGACTTGGATGAAAACCGCACGGTATTAGAGCAAATTTTTGCCGATAGTGGCGAAAAGATGAAACTGGTGCAGGAGTATGAAACGATCTCAAACCAGCTCGCTCACGCTCAGGGGGATACTGATGTTTTAATGGCAAAGCTCTCAGAGGTGTCACACCGGATGGACGCGATCGGTGCCTGGGAGTTAGAAACCGATGCCAAAGTGATCTTAAGTCGGCTGGGGATCCAGGATTTTGATGCACAGATTGCGACCTTATCGGGTGGTTATCGTAAGCGCATCGCGATCGCGACGGCTCTGTTGTCAGAACCCGATGTGCTGCTGATGGATGAGCCAACTAACCATCTGGATGCGCTATCGGTGGAGTGGTTGCAAACTTACCTGAGTCGTTACCGGGGGGCGTTACTGCTAATCACCCACGATCGCTACTTTCTGGATCAGGTTACAACTGGCATTCTCGAAATTGATCGCGGCGATCTCTACACCTATAGCGGCAACTATTCGTATTACTTAGAGAAAAAATCGGAGGCAGAAGAGTCGGCGGCTAGTTCGCAACGGAAACATGCAGGGGTGTTGCGCCGTGAGTTGGAGTGGCTGAAGCGAGGCCCGAAAGCCCGCAGCACGAAGCAAAAAGCGCGGATCGATCGGGTTCACGCGATGCAAGACCAGGAATTTAAGCAGGTGCAGGGCAAAGTTGAAATTGCTACCGCTGGGCGACGCATAGGTAAGAAGGTGATTGAGTTAAACCACATCTCTAAGGCCTTTGGCGATCGCACGTTGATTCAAGACTTTAGCTATACCTTTAGTCCCGAAGATCGGGTTGGCATCATTGGCGGTAATGGTGCAGGTAAGTCTACGCTGATGAATATTATTACGGGGCGGGTTGAACCGGATGCGGGAACGGTTGAAATTGGCTCAACCATTCATATTGGCTACTTTGACCAGCACTCGGAGGACATGCTGCAAAATCAAAATCAGCGGGTGATTGATTACCTTAAAGAGGTAGCTGAACTGGTAAAAACAGCCGATGGCAGCGTGATCACGGCCTCACAAATGCTGGAGCGGTTTCTGTTTCCGCCAAATCAGCAGTATGCCCCGATTCACAAACTTTCTGGGGGTGAAAAACGACGCCTCTTTCTGCTGCAAGTGCTGATGGCTGCCCCAAATGTCTTGATTCTGGACGAACCGACCAACGATCTGGATGTTCAAACGCTGGGGGTGCTTGAAGAATACTTAGAAGACTTTAATGGCTGCGTGATTGTGGTTTCCCACGATCGCTATTTTCTCGATCGCACGGTGGATACTATCTTTGCCCTGGAACCGGGGGGAACGGTGCGGCAATATCCTGGCAACTACTCGGTCTATCTCGATTACCGCGAGGCGGAAGACCAAGACCAGGCGGAAGCCGACAAACGTCAGCAAGCGGAGGCCAAGAAGCAGGAGCCTACGCCAAAGAGTCAACCGCAAAAATCGAAACCTCAAGCCTCTAAAAAGCTGTCCTTTAAGGAAAAGAAGGAGTATGAGCAGTTAGAAGCTCAAATTCCTCAGTTTGAGGCGGAGAAAGAAGCACTCGAAAAACAGCTCTATAACAACCCGTCCAGCGACTTTACTGAGATGCAACAACTCACTGAGCGCTTAGCCGAACTATTGCAGGCGATCGATACGGCGACAGAGCGTTGGTTGGAGTTGGCAGAACGCCTGGATGGATGAAGCTTCACAAATCGCTTGCGGCAGATCTCCAAATTCTTCAAGAATTCGGAGATCTATCAGGGAAAACTGAATCAAAGGGATAGCTTTACTGCTTGCGTTACCTCTGTGTGGCTAGGCGCAGCAGTTATAAGTTTGATTTCAGGTTTTGGATCCTATACGGTAGGTTCAATCAATGCGCTCAAGACGATCCCTTACCTTGTGCTTTGCTAAATGGATTTTTTTGTTCTACGCCGGAACACAGCTCTTGCTCGTGCTTGGGTCTGTTTTGGGTTACTCAGATTTAAATTTGCTCACCCTAATTAAGGGGAAAGTTAATTACTCAAGAACTAAGATTTTGTTTGATTATCAGAAGAATCTAGCTACCGTTTGGGATGAGCACAACAAGCTATACAGGATTTATGGCGGCTCTCCTGACAGTATTGATGTGAGGGATGGCACACGATTGGTAGTCTTTAAAGACCCTGTTATTCTCAAGTCAAATGCCGACTCTGTGGAGATTGGGCATGATTACGCTCGAAAGGCTATTTAGGAATATGGACTGATACAAGAAAGTTTTTAGTTGATGCGCAAGGAGAAGTGCGTGAAATCCGAAGTGGGGATTTTGAACCTAAGTTTTAATGCTGTCTAGTCACAAAAAATCCCCGGACTCTTTAGAAATCCGGGGATTTTTAATAGCTATCTAGAAGATGTTACTTGTTAGATAGAGTCCGGCGCTTTTCAATCATCCGGTAGACTTCGATGATGTCGCCTTCAACCCAGGCGTTGAAGTTATCGACCCCAATACCGCACTCATAGCCAGAGTTGACCTCTTTCACGTCATCCTTCATCCGCTTTAAGGAATCGAGATTACCCTCAAAGACCTTCTCTTTACCACGGTGAACACGGATCCGAGAGTTCCGAATGATCTTACCCGACTGTACGTAACAGCCCGCAACCGAGCCTTTGCCCACCGGGAAGACCGCCCGTACTTCGACCTGACCCAACGCTTCTTCAACCAGCTCAGGTTCAAGCAGACCTTCCATCGCCGCCCGAATCTCATCCAGCAGGTTGTAGATAATGGTGTAGTCACGCACATCTACGCCCAACCGATCCGCTGCTTGTCGCGCACCAGGTGCCAATGTCGTGTTGAAGCCAATGATAACGGCATCACTCGCAGCTGCCAGATCCACATCCGTCTCAGAGATTTCACCCGGAGCCGCAAATAGAACCCGCACTTGCACCTCGCTTTGAGGCAGTTGCTTGAGTGAACCCAAGATCGCTTCGACCGAACCCTGTACGTCGGCCTTAAGTACAAGGTTGAGTTCTTTCAAATCGCCCTCTTGAGCGCGAGCCGAAAGGGTGCCCAGGCTGACCCGACGAGAAGACAGAGCTTGTAACAGGCGCGATTGACGTTGTTCGTCCGCTCGTGCTGTCGCGATCGCCCGTGCTTCTTTCTCATCACCATAGACCTGGAACTCATCCCCGGCAGCAGGTACATCGCTCAGACCTAATACCTCGACGGCAAAGGAAGGTGTCGCCTGTTTGACGCGATTACCGCGATCGTCCATCAATGCCCGCACTTTACCCATGACCGAGCCAGCTACTAGAATGTCGCCAACTTTTAGGGTTCCGTTTTGCACCAGGAAGGTGGCAACCGGACCTTTCGCTTTGTCGAGGTGCGCTTCAATCACCGTACCTTTGGCTCGCCGATCCGGGTTGGCATACAGGTCTTCAACCTCTGCCACCAGCAGAATCATTTCAAGTAGCGTATCCAGGTTTTCGCCCTTGATGGCGCTGACAGGCACCATGATAGTTTCACCGCCCCACTCTTCAGGAACCAGACCAAACTCGGTCATTTCCTGCTTCACGCGATCGGGCTGGGCTTCTTCCTTATCGATCTTGTTAATTGCGACCACAATTGGTACTTCAGCCGCTTTTGCGTGACTGATTGCCTCAATCGTTTGTGGACGGACACCGTCATCGGCGGCCACAACCAGAATCGCAATATCCGTCACACGCGCACCCCGTGCCCGCATTGCCGTGAAGGCTTCGTGACCGGGTGTGTCTAAGAAGACGATCTGTTGAGTGTCGCCGTTGTGCGGTACATCAACGTGGTACGCACCGATGTGCTGGGTGATTCCCCCGGCTTCACCTTGCGCGACCTTCGCGTTACGAATCGAGTCCAGCAGAGTGGTCTTACCATGGTCAACGTGACCCATGATGGTGACAACTGGCGGACGACGCTGAAGATTATCGAGATCAGCATCATCCAACATTTCGGTGATCTTACGAGCCGCAGACTCTTTCTCGCCCGTTTCAACCAAGACCTCAAACTTTTCTGCGACCCTAGTCGCCGTCTCAATATCAAGAGTCTGAGTCACGGTCGCCATAATCCCCTCCATAAAGAGGGTCTTGATAATCTCAGTCTCAGGCGTTGCTAGCATACCAGCCAACTCCTGTACCGTAACGCCGCGAGTGAGCGTAATAAATTCGGGCTTTTGCGGCTTGTTGTCTTGCTCCCGCCGATCGCGTCGATCTCGAGACGAGGACGATGCACGCTTCGCCTTTGGAGCTAACGCTACAGGTTTGGCCTGAATGGGGCGCGTTGATTTCGGTTTGGGTGGACGTGCAAGGGACAGATCCATTGAGGTGGGCGCATCTTCCTCATCCTCGTCGGTCTCATCCTCATCGAGATCATCATCTTCCAGATAAATCTCGAAATCTTCGTCCTCATCATCTACATTAGGCACCCGCCGCTTGCCTTTGACGCCAAGCTTGGCTACCTTTTCGGGGAAATCTTGCGTCTCTTCCTCTTCATCGTCGCGTCCCTTCTTCTTCGAGCGAGGCAGGGTCGGACGATGCAGTTGCACGGTTTCAGTGGCCGCTGCTGCTTCGACCGGGGCGATCGGCTTCAGCCGCTTAGGCCGGGCCTTGAGTTCGACCTCGACGGTTTCTTCGTCTGCTCCAGCTGCCACTTCAGGTTCAGGCGGCGCAATCTTATTTGGACGGCGCAACTCAACAATGGTCTGTGGACGTGGAGTTGGTCGATTGTCCGAAGGTTTAACAGGCGCACTGGGCCTTTCGGGCCGATTGCGTGTCTCTAACCTTTCGCCTGTCACCTCTGAAGGCTTTTTGAGGATAGGCGGTTTCGTTAAGCTGGGCTTACTGGGTGGGGGTGTCGCAGGTGCGCTCGCCACCGGAGCCACAGGCTTGACCGGAGGCTTCACCAATTTAGCAGGCTTGCTAACCTCAACTGGAGCTGTGGGTGTTGGTCGCACTAACTCTTCCGCAGGTGCATCGGGTGGGGTTTCGGGTAACGCCGCACCGTTGCTAACTGGTTCAGTCGGAACGGGTGGTGCATCACTGGCGTTTGCTGTTGGAGCCACGGGCGCTGGTGCATGATCACGAGCAGGTGCCACAGGTTTCTTAGGAACGGGTGGCGGTGGCGGGTTCAGACGAGCTGCCGCTGTCTCAGGTGCCTCTTGGGGCGGCACTGGTGCAGGCGGCTGAGGCGTTGCAGGCTGCCGGACGATCGGCTTCGTTGTGCGAACCTCTAGGATTTGCTGTTTCTTTTGAGCCGCTTGAGCGTTTCTTTTTCCAGCATCACCGCTTGCAACATTGACTCGGCTTTGAGCAGGTTTCAGGGAAGCTGAAGAGTTTGATTGTTTGTCATGGATTGCTGCACGAATGCGCTCCGCTTCAGAGTCAGTAATTGTGCTGCTATGACTCTTAACGGCAATATTCTGTTGTTCACAAATTGCAAGAATGTCTCGATTGTCCAAATTTAATTCCCGTGAAAGATCGTAAATTCTGACTTTGCCACCACTCATCCAGTCTTCCTCTCTCCCTAAACCTACTGTTTCACATAGTTACCTGCCACTACTGACTAAACGTTAATCAATCCAAACCACTCTACTTCGAGAATCGTCGAACCTTCATACTGCTTAGCAAGGGAAGGCTTGTCAAGCCATTGATGTGTTTTGTCTTACCATCGCTGAAGAAAACCTCCGCCTTCTCTAATTTTGCACAAATTTCAGCTTGCTGCCTTGATCCAACGGTCGCAAATTTAAAGATACCGATTAGAAGTTTTCAAGGTTAGCTGGCTTAACCATTTGTCAACCGTGATGACGAGAGAATTTGTGTCTCGTCAGTCAACGTACCTCAACCAAGATACTCCTTATTCTGTTGGGGATCCAACCAACCTTGCACTTTCAATGCATCTTGCTGAAAAAGATGAATGACTGCTACTGATATTGGGAGGTAACAGGCCAAATACCAATAACGATGCTGGGAAAAGCACAAGTCAGGCAATCAACACGGGCGCAAGAAAAAGGTAAATGCAAAGGGGTTGGTACGAGACTTGGCGATTAGCTGTTTCTCTTACTTTATCTTACCGAATTCAAACGGTGCTAGATGTCACGTTGTCTTACGACTGCTTAAGTGAGGCTGGATTTTGGGTTTTCAACTGTTGCCAACCGTTGCCATAGACGCTCGTAGATTGCTTGAGGCACGCTGGTTTTGAGCGATCGCCCTAACCGATCTTTGCGTTGAGCCGCCTTTAAACATTCTGCCTGGGGGCAGAGATAGACTGAGCGGCCCATCCCCTCATCCAACTGAATGGTATGGCTGGGATGCTGCCGCACAAGTCGCCAAAACTCACTTTTTGGACCAACTTTACGGCAACTCACACAGCGCCGATAGTTTGGTTTCATCATAGCCTGAGCGATCGCAACTGCCTAGGGCCGCTCGAAAGCCGCTGATGAAGCCGTTCCAGAGCCATCTGCCTTGTAGTCCTCGTCTATTTCATCCTCATCTATTTCATCCTCGTCTATTTCATCGGCCTCGCTTTCGTTGGCTTCAATTTCGTCGTCAAGGTCTTGCTCAGCAGATGAGTCTACTGCCGCCGTTTCTAGCTCCTCTTCTTCGGTGAATTCTTCGTCTTCAAAGTCAAAGTCTTCTTCGTTCTCCGCTTCTAGCTCTTCTTGTTGAGCTTGCCGACGCTGCTCAATAATGTCAGCGATTTTTTGGTCTTCTGCAGCGTAGTCATACTTGGCAGAATCTTTAATGTCAATCTTCCAACCTGTTAGCCGCGCCGCTAACCGAACGTTTTGCCCTTCTTTACCGATCGCCAGACTTAGCTGGTCTTCGGATACGAGAACATGCGCTTGCCGTTCTTCGGGATCTACTAAGCGCACTTCATCAACCCGCGCCGGGCTGAGCGCATTGGAAATGTAGGTGGCAGGGTCGGGCGACCAGCGAATCACGTCAATCTTTTCGCCTTGTAGCTCATTCACAACCGCTTGAATTCGAGAACCACGAGCGCCAATGCAAGCCCCTACTGGATCCACATCCCGCTCTAAGGTGTCAACGGCGATCTTGGTGCGAGGCCCAACTTGGCGCGACGGTGGATTTGCCTCGCGGGCAACCGCCACAATTCGCACGACCTCATCTTCAATTTCGGGTACTTCGTTTGCAAACAGATAAACGACCAAACCAGCATCGGCACGTGAGACAATTAACTGAGGGCCGCGGTGTGAGCCTTCTAAAACACGCTTCAGGTAAACCTTGTAAGTCGCGTTTGAACGATATTTATCGTTGGGCAATTGCTCTTTTTTAGGCAACTCTGCTTCGACTTCAGGGTTGCCAAATCCACTGCTGATCGCCATGATGACGGATTGCCGCTCAAACCGGAGAACGCGTGCCTGCAAGACAGTTCCTTCTAAATCTTGAAACTCTTCTTGAATAATCTTGCGTTGCTGATCCCGCAGTTTTTGAGCCAAAACCTGCTTCGTTTGAATCGCTGCCATCCGACCAAACTCGCCTTGGTCAGGGGTGACATCCAAAACGACCGTATCACCAGGTTGGGCTTCGGCCGCCACTTCTTGCACCTCGCGGAGCGCAATTTCATGGTCGGGGTTGGTCACTTCTTCCACGATAGTTTTGGAAGCCAGAACTCGAAAGCCCTCTTCTTCGATGTCAAGCTCGACTTCAAAGTTTAAGAAATATTCTTCGTCAAAGTGCCCCTCCAGGCGTTGCGTTCGACGATAGCGTTCATAACCTTTGAGTAGAGCTTCGCGGAGCGCGGCCTGAACCGCCGATTTGGGCAAATTACGTTCACGACTAATGTTGTCGATCATGTCCCGCAATCCGGGAAGAGTGACCATTGACATATATTCTTTCAACTCCCTTGTGTGAGGTATCTAAATATCGGTGGATGAGTGCCTCAGTGCTGTTTTATCGCTTTTCGTGGAGCTGCACCTTGGCAACTAGCTCGCGGGGGAGTGCGATCGCCCGCCCCTTTTGACTCAGCCGTACAGCCGTTTCGTCTCGCCCAATTAATTGCCCTAGCCATTCTTGCTGCCCTGAAACAGGTTCTTTTAACTGCACCAACACTGAGAAACCTTTAAAGGAATTAAACTCGCGATCGGTGGTTAGTTGGCGCGAAATACCAGGGCTAGAAACTTCAAGTACATACGCATCGGGGATCACTTCTTCAGCATCTAAGGCTGCCTCTAATGCGCGGCTCATGCGCTCACAGTCGTCTAAACCTGTATCTTGTTGGGGGTTCCGAATATCGACTCGCAAAACCGGTGGATTTTGATTGGTGTGAAAGACGGCACCAACGACTTCCAACCCCAGTTCTTCAGCAACCGGAGCGGCAAGATCCATGATTTGGGGAACGAGCGGATGAGTCATCTGACACTACTCAACAAAGTCGAAGCAACAAAAAATAAAAAAAGTGGGTCGGCACCCACCTCTCTTTTGAAGTGATAGCTTTCTCACATCTGTGCCGCTGCCTTTGGCAGGCGCACAACACAAGTTTAACTCAATTTCTCAAATGCGTTGCATGAGAGCGGGGAGCAACTTCAAAAAAGGTCTTGCAGATAAATGCACTCTTCCTTTAAGATTGTAGACTGTGTTGATTTTTGATGTTTCTATATGCCTAAGCTCAAGAGCCGCAAAGGTGCAGCGAAACGGTTTAAAGCGACCGGTTCTGGCAAGATTGCCCGCCGCAAAACTCACCGAAATCACTTGCTAGAGCATAAGGGTGCATCTCGCATTCGTCGCCTCAAGCGGATGGGCTTGGTTCACGAGCGTGACGAAGCGAATGTGCGTGCGATGCTGCCTTATTTGTAACTTGCAAGTTTGGTGATTAGCCTGTTGTTTTTAGTTTTTTAAGTTAAGAGAGCACAACCAAATGGCACGGGTAAAACGTGGAAATGTGGCGCGTAAGCGTCGGAAAAAAATTCTTAAGTTGGCGAAAGGTTTTCGTGGTTCTCACTCCCGCCTGTTTCGCGCTGCTAACCAGCAGGTGATGAAAGCGCTGCGGTATGCCTATGCAGACCGTCGTAAGCGTAAGCGCGATTTTCGTCGCCTCTGGATCACTCGAATCAATGCGGCTGCTCGCCTGCATGGGATGAGCTACAGCCAGTTGATTGGCAATTTAAAGAAGGCAGACATTCAAATTAATCGTAAGATGCTGGCTCAGATGGCAATCCTAGACCCTGCTGGGTTTGGCAAGGTTGTTGAGTTGGCCGGACGTGCAACAAAATAAGATGTGCCTCAAAATAAGTAGCTGAATGGCAAAGGTTTTACCCGCGCTAATAGGTTTGTTCGTTAGCTTTGGTTGGGTGGGGGCAATTGTAAGTTTGCCCCCACTTTTGCGTGTCACGGCAGCTCAAGCTTCAATGCAAACTCAAAAGTTGCGAATTGCAGTAAAAGACAATTTGCAGCCTTTAGGCTTTCGAGCGGCTGATGGTTCGTTGCAAGGGTTTGAAATTGAGATTGCCAGACGTTTAGCGCGTCAACTATCGCACAATCCTGATGCTTTAGAGTTGATTCCTGTTTCAAATCAGAACCGACTGACCGCTGTGTTGAATGGGGAAGCCGATATGGCGATCGCCCGTGTGACAGCAACCGAAATGCGATCGCGAGTGGTGGTATTCAGTGTCCCCTATTATCTCGATGGCACTGCACTGGTAACAAAAGATGCCTCTCTTCGGCGTACGTGGGATGCGGCTCGGCGGCGAATTGTGGTTTTAAATGGATCCAACACGCTCGCTATTGTGCGAGATCGCTTGCCGCAAGCGCAGTTAGTAGCGGTTTCGTCCTACCAAGCGGCTAAACAAGTCCTGGATCAAGGGCAGGCAGACGCTTTTGCCGCCGATGCCAGTGTCTTGACAGGTTGGGTCAAAGAGTTTCCCGAGTATCAGGTGTTATCACCGCTGATCTCGATTGAGCCGTTGGCGATCGTGTTTCCAAAAGGGGTAGCGCATGACCCGTTACGCCGCCAGGTCAACCAATTGATTGAGCAATGGCATGTGGAAGGCTGGTTAGAAGAGCAAGCCACCCAGTGGGGATTGCCCTGGCAAAAACAACTGCAACTTGAACCCAACCGCAACCCGTAAGTCATTCAAAATTTTGAGCGGATTGGTTGGCGATCAAACTTCTTGCGTCTAACGTTCGCAAGATGCCTACAGAAGACTTAGGATATCCTTTGGAAGGTAGGCTTTGACTCGTTGATTTAGGTTATCGGCTTTTATAACTATGGAAAATTCATTTCCGGTTTTATACATCTCTTTACTGTTAGGGTTGTTGGCGATCGCAGCGATCGTTATTTTTCGTCAGATTTTGAAAACGCGTCGTACCGAAAGTGCGCTCACACGCCTACAAAATAAGCTGGCTAAAGAGAAAGGAACGGCTCAAGAATATTATGAGCTGGGCAGCATTTATCTCGATAAAAAACTCTTCGCCCAGTCGGTCAATGCGCTGCAAAAAGCCCTAAAGGCAGATGATTTACCCGAATCTGAAGCGGCTGTTGTTTATAACGCTCTAGGTTTTGCTTACTTTGCCCAAGAGCAGTATGACCTGGCGATTCGTCAGTATAAAGATGCCGTTAAACTTGACCCCAAGTATGTGACTGCGCTGAATAATTTGGGGCACGCCTACGAGCGTAAGCAACTGACTGCCCAAGCTTTAGAAATGTACGATCAAGCACTGGCGATCGAACCGCAAAATGACACTGCCAAGCGCCGCTCAGACTCGCTGCGTAAGCGCCTTGTGCCATCTGCAGAAGCCCAAAAAGGGTAAACTTCTGCCTGCCTGTTTTCAATACAATTCGACAGAGAGACTGGGCTGACCTAGCAGTTCGCATTGCCTGATCTCTCTATCAGTCTTTAAAGGGGAATGATTGAGGCAAGGCTTGGGACTCACACAAAGCGATAAAGTCAGTTGAAACAATATTCTCTGCGTCAACCCATTTTGCACTGCCAAAGATGATGGATTAAATAAGTCAATGTCGGGTAAGGACAGGTTTTGCCCAGTAAATCTATTGCAAGGTGCAGGTAGGTCTGCTAACTCGACTGTATGGTTTGCGGATTGGTTAAATTCTTGTTCCCAAGTATTTGGTGAAATTAGCCAATCGGCGTTGGACGCTACTGAACACCGAGTAACACTCGCTGGGGCAGCATTCGTCTGAGGATTTGCTTGAGAACCATTGCCGTCCACTCGACATCGGCGAGGTCGGTCTGTCGTCCCAGCGTCAGCCGAATGCCAGTCCGGGCTTCTTGATCCGAAAAGCCCATCGCTAAAAGAATGGGGCTAGGGTTCAAAGTCCCGCTACTACAGGCAGATCCGGAGCTAATCCCAATTCCAGCCAAATTCATTTGACGCACTAATTGCTTGCCGTTGACCTGAATGCCATCAGCAGTTGGTAAGCAAAAGCTGACGTGGTGGGGCAGACGATGTAGACGATCGCCCGTCGGTAACAACTCCGGCACATCAGCCAGCAAATCAAACAAGCGATCGCGCAGGCCAATTAAGCGCGGTGTTTCTGTCGGTAGCTCGTAAAAAGCCCGTTCGGCGGCAGCGCCAAAACCTGCGATCGCAGGCAGGGGTTGAGTCCCAGAGCGCAATCCCATTTCTTGCCCACCTCCACCCAGTAGGGGAACTAGCGACCGCCCCGGACGCAGATAAAGCGCCCCTGCCCCTTGGGGACCGTAGAGTTTGTGGCTAGAAAGGGAGAGGAAATCGACTGGCACTTTTTGGACATCAAGAGGAATTCGTCCGGCGACCTGCACGGCATCAGTGTGAAACAAGATACCGTGCTGATGCGCGATCGCCACTAAGCTCTCAATTGGCTGTAACGAACCAATTTCGCTTTGCCCGTAGATGATCGAGGCGAGGACTGTATTAGGTCGAAATGCTTGCTCAAAGTCCGTTGGAGAAACACGCCCGCCGCGATCAACAGGCAACCGTGTGACTTCCCAGCCCCATTGCTCCAGCAGCTCAGCCGGACGCGTAACAGCAGAATGTTCGACTGAAGAGATGATGATATGTTGAGGCGTTGAGTATTGCCGTGCAACACCCAAAATCACACTATTGTTGGCTTCGGTGCCACCTGAAGTGAAGGCAATTGCCTCTGGCGGAGCGTTTAGCAACCGCGCAACCTGAACCCGCGCCCGCTCAAGCACAATTGCGGCTCGCTGTCCCCAAACATGAATACTCGAGGGATTGCCCCACTCTTCAGTTAAAACGGACTGCATTGCCGCGATCGCCTCTGAACAGGGAGGCGTTGTGGCACTGTAATCAAGATAAATTTGCATGAGCTTGGGGTCAAAAAAGAACCAGTTGCACAGCATAAGCAACGTACCGATCCTATCGTAGCGATTAGATCAGGCAACACTGTGAGGAGGAGCAATTTATAAGAGTTGATGCAGGTAGAGCTACTGACAAAGGGGCAACTGGTGAAACTTGGCTCAACAAAAGCGGCTCAGCTCAGTGAGCGATCGCAGTGAGTCAAGCCCTTTTAGGGCAGCATCTACCCTGATGCAGTCAATCTTAAGCGGTGTTACTCTTCACCTGGCTCAACAATGCGTTGAAACAGATAGCCAGTGCCTCTGGCCGTCAAGATTAGCTCTGGGTTACTGGGGTCTTCTTCTAACTTGGCGCGTAACCGAGAGATATGAACGTCTACAACGCGTGTATCAACGTGGCGTTCAGGCGTGTAGCCCCAAACTTCTTGCAAAATCTCAGAACGCGAGAAGGCTTCACCGGAGCGGCTGACCAACAACTCAAGCAAACTAAACTCCATCCCGGTCAGGCGAATGCGCTCGTCACCTTTGTAGACCTGGCGCTTGTTGGTATCAATTCGAATGGTGTTGATTTGAATCACACCGGAACTGGGAATTCCAGAGGTGCCAGTCTTCTCAACGCGGCGTAAAACCGAGCGAATGCGGGCTTCTAATTCTTTAGGAGAAAAAGGCTTCACAACATAATCGTCAGCGCCTAATTCTAAGCCGGTAATGCGATCCGCAACATCTCCTAATGCCGTTAGCATAATAATAGGAACGTCTGATTCTTTACGAAGTTCTTGACAGACTCCATATCCATCTAATTTAGGCATCATGACATCTAGCACAACTAGATCAGGATGTGCGTTACGAAATGTCTCAAGGGCTTCTTCACCGTCTGCCGCTGTGACTACATCATATCCAATCATTGAGAGGCGGGTTTCTAAGATGCGTCGAATGCTGGCCTCATCATCTACTACCAAGATTTTTTCTTTATGATTTTCCAATTTGACGAGACTCCTTTTAAGTTAGCTCTTTAAATGGTTAATTTCTGTACCCTAACATTAAAATATTAGTCCAGTTTCTATCTATTTAGCCCCCTGAAAATTGGTTTGAGTCACCTTTCCTGGTTTTTTTAAGTTTTATTGGGGATCACAATTTTTTAAAGCTGACTGTTGAGCTTTGACGCGTTTCTTACCTGATTGATTTTGTTGAATTAACAATGCCAAAACAGCGAACCCATTACGTTTGCAACCAATGTGGGGCTGAGTTTTCCCAATACTTTGGTAAGTGTACCGCTTGTAACGCTTGGAATTCTCTAGAAGAACAACTATTAACTTCTGTAACTCCTAATGTGGTGCGCGCTGGAGTGGCTCGGTCTTCCTCGCGATCGCGAGTTGCAACCGTGGCTCCACAAGCGAAAACCGCATTAACATTGGCCGAGATTGCCGACCATCCTCAAGTTCGATTTGAGTCAGGCTATGACGAGTTAGATCGGGTGCTGGGTGGTGGTATTGTGCCCGGTTCCTTAGTGCTGATTGGTGGCGATCCGGGGATTGGTAAATCGACTCTGTTGTTGCAGATGGCGCATCAACTTGCTAGAGGGTATCGCGTGCTGTACGTCTGTGCTGAAGAGTCGGCACAACAGGTAAAGTTGCGGGCCTCTCGATTAGGGATTGGAGAGCAAAACAAACAAGGCCAACAACAGCAAGAAAAAACGCAAAAAAGTAAACCTGAAGATTCAGAGAAATATGGTTCATCCCTGCCAGAACTATATTTGTTGCCTGAAATTGATCTAGATACCATCTTGGCAGAACTGGAGTCGCTGCAACCGCAAGTTGCGGTGATTGATAGTATTCAAGCGTTATATTTCTCGGCGTTGACTTCGGCTCCGGGGTCGGTGGCGCAGGTGCGGGAATGTACGTCGGTGTTGATGCAACTGGCGAAACGGCAGAATATTACGTTGTTTATTGTTGGGCACGTGACAAAGGAAGGCGCGATCGCAGGGCCAAAAGTGCTGGAGCATTTGGTGGATACGGTGCTTTACTTTGAGGGCGATCGCTTTGCCAGCCACCGACTGCTGCGATCGGTGAAAAATCGGTTTGGTGCAACCCACGAAATCGGTGTATTTGAGATGGCAGACTTGGGTTTGCGCGAAGTCCCAAATCCCTCGGAGCTATTTTTAGGCAACCGGGATGAGTTTGCCCCTGGTAGCGCCACAATTGTTGCCTGCGAAGGGACTCGCCCCATTCTTGCCGAGTTGCAGGCGCTGGTCAGCCCAACTAGTTATGCCTCACCGCGCCGCTCTACAACCGGGATTGAGTACAACCGGCTGCTGCAAATCTTGGCGGTGCTAGAGAAGCGGGTCGGTATCCCCCTCTCAAAGCTCGATGCCTATGTCGCCGCTTCGGGGGGCTTGAGCGTGGGTGAGCCAGCAGCGGATTTGGGAGTAGCGGTAGCGGTGGTTGCCAGCTTCCGCGATCGCATGGTGGATCCCCGCATGGTTGTGATTGGTGAGTTGAGCTTGAGTGGGCAGGTGCGCCCGGTTTCACAACTCGAAATGCGACTCAAAGAAGCGGCTAAATTGGGCTTTCAACGGGCGATCGTGCCGAAGGGTCAAGTGCTGCCCGATCTGGGTTTGGAGGTGATCCCCGTGAGTCGGTTGGTGGATGCGATCGCGATCGCCCTGGTGAATTCGCCGACTGCCACTGAAGCGGATACCAATTAATTAGGCTTCCCTGATAAAGTTGCCAGCAGAAGAAACTTTCTTCGCTCATTTAACGACGTTTAATCTAGCCAGAAACTCTTGTGTTTGAAAGCAATGGTGCATATTCATAACAATTTGCGATCGATGTTCAGTAAGCTTGGCAAGCCCGTTGCCTTGCTTGGGTTATCCCTGGCGATGTTGTCAGGTTGTGCGCTGACGCCTCAAGCTCAAGCTCAGCTTCAGACTGATTTAGGCGTAACAGTCAATAGCATTCGGGGCAACAAGGGCAAGTTGTGCCTCAAGATTTTTTCGAGTGCTCAGGGTTTTCCGAATGGGGATGTGGGAGCCGTCAAGCGACAATGCACCAAAATCACAGGCAATAGCATGAGCTTTAACTTTCCCAATCTCAAATCGGGAAGTTACGCCGTTGCGGTGTACCACGACGCTAACGGGAACAACAAGTTCGATCGCGATACGGCGGGCATCCCGTTGGAAGGCTACGGCTTTTCACAAAACCCGAATGTGACAAACAAGGCTCCTTCGTTTGGTGATTCGGTCTTGTTGTTGGCGGGTTCAGGGCTGCAAACCCAAATTCGGATGCGCTACCCCTAATACCAATTCTTCAAAACTCGGCTACAGATGATTATCTGTAAGGGCGGTATTTCCTTCGGAAACGCTACACGAACGCGAACCGCCCCTACGAGGATCTGTAAATGGGATTTAGAGAATTGGTATAACTCACTCAATTAGGGGTAATCAAAATTTACGCGTTTGGTATACCTGGGCAGACAGCGCAACTCGCTGCGCTCAGATGTTTTGCCGATTATAGAAAAATTGCCCCTAATGTTTATCACCTTTCTCTTTCCTGCTATAGTTTCCCGTAAAATTAGCCTTTCATAAACGGAGCTTGCTTGGCTGTGACTCAAACAAACTCGGCATTACACAATCCATCGGTGGCTCCTGTTCAAGTAGTGCCCATCACAACGGATGCTCAATGGAAGGAATTTTTAGATGTACCATCACGGGTTTATCAAAATGATCCGAACTGGGTGCCGCCTTTGCGGAGCAGTATTGCCAAGCAACTAGCACCGACCCATCCGTTTCGGCAGTACGGAGAGCTGCAAGGCTTTTTGGCCTATCGATCAGGGGCAAATGGGGGTAAGGAACAGGCGGTTGGGCGAGTTGTCGCAGCCGTCAACCAGCGTCTGATTGAGCGAGAGAGCCAGAATGTTGGGCTAATTGGTTATTTTGAGTGTGTTGATGATTTTGCAGTAGCTGATGCGCTACTCAGTGCGGCGTGTGATTGGTTACAGCAAAAAGGGATGACGCTGGCGCGGGGGCCGATTGATTTATTTACCCACAACCACTGCTTGTTTTTGGCGGACGGATTTGATTCCCCACCGACGATGATGATGCCCTATAACCCGTCCTACTACCTCCAATTTATGGAGCAGGCGGGCTGGCACAAGGCGATCGATGCCTATGCCTATGAGTGGCACATTGATCCGGCGTTTGTTGCCACATTTGAAAAGTCCTACCGCATTGCGTGTAAGTCGGGTGTGACGTTTCGCCCGGTGCATCTCAAGGGCGAAAGCTTCACAGAAGATTGCCGCAGCCTCTACCGCTTGTTTAGCAAGATGTTTGCGAATAATTGGAGTGCGACTCCTCGCACCGAAGAAGATTTTGTCGAAGAGGCGAAGGATCTCAAGACGATTGTTGATCCAGACATCTTTCCGATCGCCGAGTACAACGGTGAGATGATTGGTTTCTTCATGGCATTGCCGGATTACAACATCGCCTTAAAACACGTCAACGGCAAACTTGATCTCGTCGGCATTCTCAAGTTGCTTTGGTATCGCCGCAAAATTAATCAGGCGCGAGTGTTGGTGATTTGCTCACTCCCCGAATTTCGCCGCAAGATGGTTTCCCCGGCTCTGATCTATCTTGGGATGCAGGGCAGCCTCGGCAAATATGACTGGGCCGAATTAGGCTATGTCTATGAGACAAATGAGCCATCTCGCAAGTTGATTGAGGCGTCGGGTGGCACGATTCACAAAACCTATCGAGCGTATGAAAAGTCTCTTGTCTAGAATGGGCGATCGCGCAACCCAATTCATCCAACCGCTGTGGCTTAAAGTCGCTCTACTCGGTTGCTTAATTTTGCTCTGTTTCGGCGGAACTCCGGCGTTAGCTGCTGACCTGCCAGCGGGCAGCAAACTCTTTGAAATTCACTGTGCTGGATGCCACATCAACGGTGGCAACATTGTGCGGCGTGGCAAAAATCTCAAGCTAAAGACCCTTGAAAAGAATGGCTATGGCACCGTAGAGGCGATCGCCGAAATTGTCACCAACGGCAAAGCGAATATGTCGGCCTACCGCGATCGCCTCACCCCTGAGCAAATTGAAACCGTGTCGGCCTACGTGCTAGAGCAGGCTAATCAAGGCTGGAAATAACGCCAATTTGGAATCGCTTGCTGCTTTGCTGTAGCCGTTAAGAGTAAGCAGTGATAGCAAGGAAAGTGAAACCGATGCGTAGAGTTGTAGCCGCGATCGCGACAGGGGTTGTGCTAGCGCAAGGGCTTCCGGCGAATGCCCAAACGGCTCAATCGGTAGTTGGGCTAAAGTATCAAGTGACTTCTGAACCGGGACAGCAGCCGGTCTATCGCAATTTGCCCAAGGGTCTAAAGCCCCTCAGTAGTGGGTTGATTGGCAATCTTGCGGCGGACAAGCCCTATGCGATCGCAACTTACCAGCAGGGCGATCGGCAGGTGCTTTGGCTAGAGCAAGCGGTGTCTAGAAAAGCCATCCGCCGACCCGATGGCTACTTTAACGACATTACCTGGCAAGTATTTGATGCCGTCACCTTGCCGAGTGGAGCCAGTGTCTTGGGTGGCACGACTTGCTACCGCAATGGCAAGGCCGATTCGACGTTGATTCCGGTGTTGTCAAAGCAGGCGTTGCGCCGGGGCGATCGCGAGTGGTACACCACCTTTGAGCAGATGTGGAAAGCCAACCTGCAAACAAAGAAATTGGAAAAGGTCAAGCCTCAAGGCATTCGCTGTGAGAACCCTGCTTGGGGTGTTTAGTCCGAGGAATCGGGCGATCGTTGGTTCATTCTTCAATCTCATAGTTAAATAACCGATGAGATCTCAACATTGGATTGAAAGCATATAACCACACAACAACAGGCAGTTCTTTATCTTCATGCTCCCAGTACAAGACAAAAGTTCGTGCGTCTAAGTACCAAAAACAAGCCTCATCCACAGGCAACCAGCTTGGAAAATTATTTTCACTGCGTTTTATTACTGCTCCATTACAACCAAGGATTTCTGTAACGTAAATAATTGATTCACGGTAATACTTGTCAGCCTCTTTGTAGGCATCGAGAAAATCATTCTCATCGTAGCTATCCCAAAAATCACGAGTTACACATAGCACAAAGCTATCAACCGACAAATCATTCAAGAGAGCCTCAACAGCTTGATGAACTTTTTCTCGTAGGTTTGGAGACATTATTTCTGACTCCCCTATAAGGACTACTACGTCAAATAGGGTAAAAGGGTATTTAAGATCTTGTTCAAGCGATTGGGATAGTTAGTTGTAGATTCGGCGCAGGACGTAAGGGGAGTGCGTTGAAATAATATCCCAGCGGTGCGGTAGGGGCGAATCGCCATTCGCCCTTACAGATTGGCGGTATTGGTACAGTATTTATCTGCAAGTCCCTAAGGTATCGTTTACGTGCGATCGCCCACCTCTTCCAAATTTCCCATACGAGCTTGGCCGGTGGGGCAGAGGTCGAGGACGGCGCAACGGTTGCACGTGGGGTTGCGGAAGTAACAGCAACGCTGTCCATGCAACATCATCACCTCGTGGTTGTCATAGACTTGCTGGGCGCTCCAGTCTAAGGGCAGTTGGGCTTCTAAAAGCGCGTGAGCAGGCTTAACGGCTACGTTTTCGGCAATTAAGCCAAGCCGGACTGCAACCCGGTGATGGTGACTATCAACAGGCAAGGCTCGTTTGCGTAAGAGACTGAAGCTCATCACAGCAGCACTGGTTTTGGGGCCAACACCAGGGAGGGCTTCTAGCCAGGTACGGGCTTCACTCACGGGGAGGTCGGCTAGAAAATCGAGCGATAGTTCACCGTTACGCTGTTGGCTGATTAGCTGCAAGACTTGCTGAATGCGGGGGGCTTTTTGTTCGGGCCAGGTGCAAGGGGCGATCGCCTGCTGGACTTGCTCGACGGGGGCATCAAGCACGGCTTCCCAGGTAGGGAACAAGGCACGCAGTTGTTTAAAGGCGCGACCCGAATCGGCGTTGCGGGTGCGGTGCGAAAGCAAGGCAGAGACGAGTTCGCTGAGGGGGTCGAGGTTGTGAAAGTAGGAGATCGGGCAGTGATAAACCTGGCAGAGGCGTTCGTGTACCAGAATGGCTTTTTGTTGTAGTTCAGACCGGATAATTGAGGGGGTTTCAACCATTGGGTAGCGCCCAGATCAGTAGCGTTTAGCCTTGGAGTGGGTGCGATCGCTCTAACAGCAGATTGACCCACTCCAGCTTCAAATTAATCTGGATTTCTCAACGTTTGACACCCACTTTCGGTACAAATTTATAGCTGCAGGTATCAAATTTGAATGTTTCGGCAATACTCCTGTAGAAAGGTGGGTAGACCGATCTCGCACATTTCTCCTGTCTCCTTAAAATTGAGGATGAAAGAGTAATTATTCACGTTGTAACGGGGGAAAACACGATGCAGCCAACGAACCCCAATCAATTTACAGAGAAGGCTTACCAGGCGATCGCGAACTCAGTTGATATCGCCAAGCAAGCCCAAAGCCAATATGTTGAGTCAGAACATTTGCTAAAGGCGTTGATTGACCAGGACGGCTTAGCAACGAGTATTTTTAATAAGTTAGGCATCAATGTGCAGCAAGTGCGCGATCGCGTTGATGACTTTATGCGTCGCCAGCCAAAGGTGTCGGGGAATGCGAATGCTTACGTCGGTCGCAGTCTCGATACCTTGCTGGATCGAGCTGAAAACTATCGTAAAGAATATGGCGATGATTTTATTTCAGTTGAGCATATGCTCTTGGGGTATGCTGCCGATGACCGGATTGGCAAAACCCTATTCAGTGAGTTCAAGCTCGATGAAGCAAAACTCAAGCAAACCATTCAGCAGGTAAGAGGCAGTCAGAAGGTGACCGATCAAAACCCCGAAGGCAAGTACGAATCTCTTGAGAAGTATGGGCGCGATCTGACTGAGATGGCGCGGCAGGGCAAGCTCGACCCAGTGATCGGGCGGGATGATGAAATTCGGCGGACGGTGCAAATCCTCTCCCGGCGAACGAAGAATAACCCTGTGTTGATTGGGGAACCCGGTGTTGGTAAGACTGCGATCGCCGAAGGGTTAGCCCAGCGAATTGTGAAAGGTGATGTGCCTGAATCCTTAAAGGATCGCAAGTTGATCGCTCTGGATATGGGAGCGTTGATTGCGGGTGCAAAATATCGTGGTGAATTTGAAGAACGATTGAAAGCCGTTCTTAAAGAAGTGACCGAATCCGGTGGCAACATCATTCTATTTATTGATGAGATTCACACCGTAGTCGGTGCCGGGGCGACTCAGGGCGCAATGGATGCGGGTAACTTGCTGAAGCCGATGTTGGCGCGTGGCGAGTTGCGTTGTATTGGTGCCACCACACTGGATGAGTATCGCAAATACATTGAAAAGGATGCGGCTCTAGAGCGGCGTTTCCAGCAGGTCTATGTTGACCAGCCCACCGTTGAGGACACAATCTCGATCTTGCGGGGTCTGCGCGAACGGTATGAAGTTCACCACGGGGTGAAGATCGCGGATGCGGCTCTGGTGGCGGCTGCCATGCTATCGAACCGATATATCACCGATCGCTTCTTGCCTGACAAAGCGATTGACCTGGTGGATGAAGCTGCCGCCAAGCTGAAAATGGAGATCACCTCGAAGCCGGAAGAGTTGGATGAGGTCGATCGCAAGATTCTGCAGCTTGAGATGGAGAAGCTGTCGTTACAGAAGGAAAGCGATGCGATTTCGCGCGATCGACTCGAAAAGCTAGAGAAAGAGCTGGCTGACCTCAAGGAGGATCAAAGCTCGCTCAACGCTCAGTGGCAGTCTGAAAAGGATGTGATTACTGATATCCAAAAGCTGAAGGAAGAGATCGAAAGCGTCAATGTTGAGGCTCAGCAAGCCGAGCGTGACTATGACCTCAACCGGGCGGCGGAATTGCGCTATGGCAAACTGACTGAACTCAACCGTCAACTGGCTGCTGCGGAAGCTAAGCTGGAGCAGACTCAAAAGACTGGCAAAACGTTGCTGCGGGAAGAGGTGACAGAGTCTGACATTGCCGAAATCATCTCGAAGTGGACGGGGATTCCGATCAGCAAGCTGGTTGAGTCTGAGATGCAGAAGCTGCTGCACTTAGAAGATGAGTTGCACAAGCGGGTCATTGGTCAGTCTGAAGCGGTGAATGCGGTTGCAGATGCCATCTTGCGATCGCGGGCAGGCTTGGCAGACCCGAACCGTCCGATTGCGAGCTTTATCTTTTTAGGCCCAACCGGGGTGGGTAAGACTGAACTGGCGAAAGCTCTGGCAGCTTACTTGTTTGACACCGAAGAGGCAATGGTGCGAATCGATATGTCAGAGTACATGGAGAAGCACGCTGTATCTCGCTTGATCGGTGCGCCTCCGGGCTATGTGGGTTACGACGAAGGCGGACAACTGACTGAAGCAATTCGGCGGCGTCCCTATGCGGTGGTGCTGTTTGATGAAATCGAGAAAGCTCACCCCGATGTCTTCAATGTGATGCTGCAAATTCTCGATGATGGGCGCGTTACGGATGCTCAAGGGCATACGGTGGACTTTAAGAACACCATCATCATCATGACTAGCAACATCGGTTCCCAGTTCATTTTGGATCTGGCTGGTGACGATGAGCGTTACGACGAAATGCGGAGTCGTGTAATCGATGCGATGCGGGCGCAATTTCGACCTGAGTTTCTCAACCGCGTGGATGAGTTCATCATCTTCCACAGCCTGCAAAAGAGCGAACTGCGCGAAATCGTCAAGTTGCAGACGCAACGACTGGCTCACCGCCTCAGCGATCGCAAGATCAGCCTCAAGCTGTCGGATCCGGCGCTCGACTTCCTGGCTGAAGTGGGCTACGACCCGGTGTATGGTGCCCGTCCGTTGAAGCGAGCGATTCAGCGGGAGTTGGAGACTGCGATCGCCAAAGCGATTTTGCGAGGCGAGTTCCACGATGGCGACACGATCTTTGTCGATGTCGAAAATGAGCGACTTTCGTTCAAACGGTTGCCATCTGAAGTGCTAACAACTCAATAATTGCAACGTGATAACGAATCAGGGGTGGGCAAAACGCTCACCCTTTTTTGTTAGAGGAGTTGCTTACTCCACAGGATTGTGGTGGTCAATTTAGTCAAGAATCTGAGCTGCTAAAAACAAATTGCGATCGTTGTTTCAGAAGACCAACCTTGAATAGAAAGAAATAAAGTAGAGACAGCTAGTTCTAAATCGAACTTGATGCAATAGAAGCGAGTTAATCACTATTCAAGTGGTGTTTAACTTATTACCTATTACGTCTAAAGATAGATTGAGATGAAAATTTAACTCCATTATTCAATAGCGTCGTTACAATTACTTGTGACAGAAAATAAACTGTCTTTTTCACTTGCTATTGGATCGCCTATTCAAATCAAAGTGAATAATGGAAAGCTCATTTAGAAGGCATTTGGGAGATTTGATAACGGTTAGAATCTATCTTTTGAGAGACCCTTCAGTCTGGAACAGTTTGCCTTGATTGCAAGTCAAAAGGGATAGAAACAACCAGTGTAAACTTTCGGAGACTCGGTTCATGTCTTATTCAGTTCTAAAAACAAGCACGGCTGTCTTCGTTGCTTTAGGTATTGTCAGTGGTGCGGCTGCCCCAATCGTGATGCAAGCCCCGGTTAACGCTCAATCCGCTTTCCCTGATGTACCTTCAAATTATTGGGCAAACAACTTTATTCAAGAATTAGTTCAGCGGGGTGTGATTGCCGGTTTCCCCGATGGTACGTTTCGTCCTGAAGAGCCAGTGACTCGTGCTCAATATGCGGCGATGCTGCGTAAGGCATTTGAAAAGCCTTCGACTCGTAACAGTGTACGATTTGTTGATGTCCCATCTGGCTACTGGGCTGAAGCAGCGATTCAATATGCCTACACCACTGGATTTATGGCAGGGTATCCCGGCAATGAGTTTCGCCCTGATGAGAATATTCCTCGTGCCCAGGTGCTGGTGTCACTCGCCAATGGTTTAGAGTACGCGGCGACGAATCCAGTCGATACCGTACTGCTGGCATTTCAAGACTCCAACACGATCCCCAACTACGCTCGGACGAGTATTGCTGCTGCAACTGAGCAACGCATTGTGGTCAACTACCCCAACGTGCGGATCTTAAGCCCCAACCGGGTTGCAACACGGGCAGAAGTGGCTGCTTTCATCTATCAGGCCTTGGTGAGCCAGGGTGAAGCCGTTGCGATTAACTCGCCTTACATTGTGGGTCAGCAAGCGACTCCCACCGTGCGGATTCCAGCTGGTACTCAAATTCCTGCTGTCTATTCACAGACTGATCGCATCTTGTTGTATCAAGATGAGCCAAAGCCATTTCCAACAACGTTGCAAGTTGCTCAAAACATCGTCAGCTCTGACGGTACGGTGCTGATTCCTGCTGGTAGCAGTATCGTAGGTGAGTTTCGTACAACCAAGCAAGGTGCGCAGTTCTTCGCTCAAGAAGTGGTCTATGCCAACGGTCGGCGACTGCCCATGAGTGCAACGTCTGAGCTGGTCACAACTACTCAAACCATCCGCAAAGGTGCGAGTGCTGGTGACATTCTGATTGGTACAGTGGTGGGCGCGGGTGCTGCCGCTGGTATCGCGGGTGTAACGGGCGATCGCAACATCGCAGCTGATGAAACCTTGATTGGTGCGGGTGTGGGTGCTTTAGCTAGTGTCTTTTTAGGGCGTGAGCGCGTTGATTTATTTGCGATTAACCCTGACACCAACCTGGCTCTGACCCTCAGCTCTGACTTGGTAATTCCTCCTGCGGCTTCTCCTCGCTAATTCGTGCGCGGGGTTGCTCTGCAGTGAGTTCGACTCTCCCTAGATTCTTAACGAATTTGGGGAGTTGTTTGCTTGAAAGGCGGTTGATGCGACAGGTAAGCGCACCGTTAACGAGGTGCCATGTAGCGATGCAAATTGTTGGGGTGACAACAGTTCGGCCCAAATTTTTGGGTCTGCCGGACTTTGCAGAATGATTTCACCCTGCATTTGCTCAATCAACATTTTTGCGATCGCTAGCCCTAACCCTGTCCCTGGAATTTTAGAGTTGGCTTGCACCCCCCGATAATGACGCTCAAAAATGTGCGGTAAATCTGCGGGGGGGATCCCCGGTCCCGTATCGCTGACTTGAATTTCGACCCATTTTGCTTCAACGGGCACAGCTGACACGAGAATAGAACCCCCGGTCGGCGTATATTTCAGTGCGTTTTCAAGCAGGTTGTTGATCACCTCGCGGAGGGCTTGAGGGTTGGCTTGAATCGCTGGAATGTCTTTAGGAATGCGGTGGTAAAGCGCCAGGTTACGGTCATAGGCGATCGCGATCGCGGATGCCAGCAGTGGCTCCAAAATCGTTGCAACTGAGCAAGGCTCAACCCCAAGCACCGTTCCGGCGAGTAACCCCGCTGGTTGCTCATTGATTAGCTCGGCAGTCATCGGTTGCATATCGGGGGGGCAGAGTGCGGGTGGCAACGCTGGCAAAGACTTTGGCTCTGCACTCAAGACAGTTTCAAGCTGTTGTGACAACTCTTTTAAGCGTGTGGCCTCCCGCAGAATACTATTTGCAACATCTTGGTTAGCATCACCAGGCAGTAGCCGTTTGAGTAGCAACTTGCCAAAGGTTTGCAAAGCGGTGAGCGAGTTGCGCAACTGGTGCAACAGATTGTCGAGGCGATCGTGGCGCTGGGCTTCGAGCTGCTGGTGATGCTGCCGTTCTTGGTGGAGCCACTGATAACGCTGGTCTAACACACAACCCAGGGTGATCGTGTGGGCGATTTGATTCAATTGATTGCGCTCCCACCGCTCCCAGGGGCGATCATCACGCCCCACGACCAGTAAGCCCAAGACTGTTTCCTGGTGGATTAATGGCAAGACAACTTGTTGTTGAGTTGAGTTGACGAGGCCGCCATAGCCTGGATTTTGAGAGGCAGCTGTTTCTTCAGCCGGGAGGGATGCTGCAAAAGTTGAGTCTTGCTCGATCGCATTGGGTCGAGCGTCAGAGAGCAACCGGGGGGAAGATGTCGCAGAAGTGCGGCCCCGGTTCAACGCCATTGCCAAAATTTGCTCCCAATCAATGCCCGACTCAGGATAAAACGCGATCGGTACCAGTCGTGGTTCATCTTTTTCTGACAGTTGTTGAGCCAGGTAAACCACCCCAAGGGAAGCGCCCAAACCTTGCGCAACTAGTGCCAGTTGTGCCTGACAAAGGGCAGCAAATTCAGCATCGGCAGGCATCAACATACAACCAGCTTGGGAGCAAGCGACTGAAGATTAACAAAAACCATAATTCTTAAAATTCTAGCGAAAAGGGAGAAAAGGAATGCAAACGAGCGCGATCGCTCCTGACTTCTAAACAACGGACAGAAGATCTGAAAAAAGATCAAGAAAGGAAAGGATTTAAAACTTCATATTTTCTAAATATCTGCTTGCCGAGCCAGTGATATGCCTCTAAGCAAGCAGGGGAAGGTAACGTAGAATTAAATTTACTGGAAGAATATTAAACATTTCTTTTACAAAATTTTACATTTGTATCGATGGATTAAAAGAAGTTGAAATTTTATCGTTAAGCCGATATACTTGCCCTGTATTTTGTAGCTAACATTACACTTGTATCGGCAAAGGGGGGATTGGGCTTTGGCTAGGAGACGCAAGCGCAAGAGCCGTCGTCGGCAGGAAGGTCGTAGGATTTTAGAGGCTGTACCACAGTACAGTATTGAGTGCGGTGAAGACAAGCCAGTTACAGCAGCTCGTAAATTCATTCACTCAGAAGGGATTCTTCCTCCCGCGCTGCTGTTGGTAAAACGCAACGAACACACAACAGATCGCTACTTTTGGGCAGAAAAAGGTTTATTTGGTGCCCAATATGTTGAGGAAAACCACTTTCTATTTCCCAGTTTGCGATTGTCTGAAGACGAAGTCGATGAACTGCCAGTGGTTGTTGGTTAGTCTCATTATTAACTCAGAAGATTCATGGCTCAATGATGAAAGTTGGGCTTTGAAGGAATGAATTTTTTGATTGGCTAGAAGTTTGGCCTCCTATGTTTTTAGGAGGCTTTTTATTGCTTCCATTTCAGCCTTTTAGGGACTTGTTTGAAAGTTTCAGAATGATAGATTCGTTATTCTAACCGCACTTGAGCAAGTAGCAAAGAAAACATTTCAAAATAGAATACAAAGTTAGCAATGAGACAACATCTATCGAATGTGCGATTTAGTTGCTTTCGTTGTCTACACTGATAGAGTCTTTTACTAGCCAGTCAGGAGTTCTATCTATGCCTCCTGTTCCCGAGTCGTCATCTACCCCAAGTCAGGCCGCGATCGCGAATACAGAAGCGGGTCTTGCAGCTTATAAGCAAGGAGATTATGGGCGCGCGATCGCTCTGCTGCAACAAGCTGCCACATTGCCGACCAATCACCCACTGTATGTAAAGGCACAGATGGGTTTAACTGTTGCTTATGCGCGGCAGGGTGAATGGCAAAAATCGCTTGAGTTATGTCAGTTATTGGGTCAGTATCCCGATCCAGAGGTGCAAGCATGGGCACGTCGCACCGAGGCTGGCGTCGCGAAGCGAGCCTGTCAGCAAGCTGGAGGGGGAACTCCGGTTGCAACAACCTACATTCCTGCGTCGGATCAGTCGGGGTTTGTGCCCTTAGAGGGAGATCCCGCCGAATGGCTGCCAGAGATCGCGGGCGATCGCGCTGAGTCGGGCTTTGAAACTGAGGCTAATACAGGCTTTGTCCCCTTTGAAGCAGTGGGCCAAACGACTCCGGTAGATGCTCCTGCAACCGTCGCCCAAAACTCAGCCGTGATGCTGCCAGAGACGACCGAGCGAGGAGTGGCGGAGTCTGAGTGGGTGGCTTCTACTGCAACCCCTGATGTCAACTACCAGCCCCAGTGGAAGCAAGCTGGTCGGGCGCAACGCTGGCAACCGTTGCGGGCAGCAAAACCTTCAGCCCCAACTCAGGGACTGATTGCGCTGGCGCTCTTGTGGGTGTTTCTACGCATCATTCCCGTAACCGAGGTGCCACTGGGATTTACAACCCTGCCCCTGGCGCACCCCGCTGCTGAGTTTGTCATTTTTCTACTGCTGCTATGGGAATTTGTGGCTGGGCGAGTTAATGGGGCGCGTTTATTTTTGCTGCAGTTGGTCACGGCGATCGCCCTCTTTGCGATCGTGCGAGAGCTGATCTATCAAATTCCCAATCTCTTTAATGTTCTACTGGCTCAGGTTCCGTTCATAAACTATTCCTACGAAATTGCGAACCGTCCGACGCTTTTAATCACGAGTGTGCTGGCAGTTGGTTTTGTTGCTTCGCGTTGGCTACTTGATGGTTTGCTCTGGTTGGTTTATGGCATGCAGCCCTTACCCTTACAAGCATTGAGCCGTGAACGGGCTGAAATCGGGCGATCGCTCCAAAGTTTCTGCCGCAAGCGCAAGATTCCCACGCCAGCGTTGGGGGTGTTACCGACTCAAGCGCCTTTTATCATGAGCTATGGCTGTCTGCCCCGCTTTACTCGGACGGTTGTAAGCCAGGGATTGTTAGACCAACTCGCAGAAGACGAGATTATTACGTTGTTGGCCAACGAAGTCGGGCAGATCAGCTATCGGACGGTGCCGCTGTTGTCATTCGCAATGCTGGTTCTGCAAGTTCCCTACACAATTTATTTGTTCACCGCAGAGTGGGGAAATCGGCAGATTGGGCCGCTGCTTGAGCAGATGATGGCGCAGACCAATCGAGTTCCCTGGCTGGCCAAGCTGAATGCTCACTTAAGTGGCAATGCTCGCCAAAGACGATCGCAACCGATCGCCGGAGCCTATCGTGGGCTTGATGCGGCATTGCGTGATCTGGCCGTTTTGGTGGCAGCACTCGCCTATGGTGTGTATCGCTTGTTTCGCTACATTCCGCTCTGGCTAGCGCGGCAACGCACCTACTATAGCGATCGTGTGGCGGCTGAGTTGACTGGCAACCCCAATGGTTTGACGCGCGCCTTACTCAAGTATGCAATTGGCACAGCCGCAGTCGTGCAAGCCGAAGGCAAAACGCCCTATCTTCTGGAAGGGTTTGACCTGCTGCCGCCCGTGGGGCACAAACAGGCCGTCAGTTTGGGGAGTGTGTATCCGCTGGCACCGTTGCAGCCCTTTGTAGAATGGGATTGGACGAACCCTTACCGCAACTGGTTGGTGCTGAATGAGTCGCACCCTCCGGTGGGCGATCGCCTGCGTCTACTAGCGCTCTATGCCCAATATTGGAAACTAGATACGGAGCTTGATTTCAAAAATCCTCGCTTGCCTTATCAGTCGAAAGCTGTGCTGACGGGGGCGCAATGGCGACGGTTATTGGTGCAAGGGGCACCCTTTTTTGGCTTAGTCTTTGGCTTGGCGTTGGTACATTTGCTTTCGTGGCTGGGCTATGTCGGCGGTGGTTTTAATATCTCCTGGTTGGCCTGGTTGCAGAATGATGCGACCGTTCGCTATGGGTTGCCTCTAATTGGGTTTAGCTCTGGAATTTTCCTGCGGGTCAATCCTTTTTTCCCTAACATTCCTGCGTTTGGGCGATCGCGATCAGGTGAAGGGGCGATTCGCTTAAAAACGTTGCTTAACGATCCAGAGGCATTACCGATTGACGCCGATCCGGTTTATGTAACGGGGCATTTGATAGGGCGATCGGGTGCCAGCAACTTTTTAAGCCAGGATTGGTTGCTGCAAACAGAAAGCGGCATCGTTCGTCTGCATGTCTTACACGCGGCTGGCCCAATCGGTAATTTGCTTAACTGGCAACGCTTTACGGCTTTGCTCAATCAAGAGGTGTCGGTGTCGGGTTGGTTTCGGCGTGGGGCGGTGCCGTGGATCGATGTTGAAACGATTAGGGCTGGCAATCAGACGGTTAATTGTCAGCACCCGATCTGGTCAACGCTGGTCGCCAGTATTGCCGCCATTTGGGGAATTTTCCAAATCGCGTTTGGTGGCACAAATTACTAAGGATCGCGAGTTCAATGGTTCCACAAACTGTACGGGCGGGTTTAGCAGACCCATCTGCATCCTGCAATGGATTGAATGGCAAAACCAGCCCCTACCCAACATCAAACCCCTGCTGGATTGTACGGATTAGCCACGCTAAACCCCCAGAAAGATTTGCCAGGTGTTGAGTGTGCCTGTGTCACCCAGAGCGTGATCGATAATGGCAAGTTGCCAATTACCGGAGACGGGTTTGCCTAAAAAGCGCCGCAGCACAGGCGTGGTCTGGAGAGTATAGGTGCTTTGCAGGTTGATTTTGCGTCCCAGCGTGCGGCCTTGCAACAAAACTTTGTCGCCATAGGGGGCAACCAGGCTGATTGTTAAATCACCCAGGAAGCTGTGGCTCAGGTCTACTTTGACTTGAATATCGCGCAGAACGCCGTTATCACGGATGGCGATCGCACTTGATACCCCATTCAGGTCAGAGTCAGGAATCACAACTGGATTCGTGTTTTGTTGCTGAATTGTGCGTCCGGCGGGGACGGCTCTGGTGAGTCGCTGTTGGGCCGCTTGAACGGCTCTCAGTGCGTTGACTTTGCCATAGCCAAACCAATCACTCCGGCCGCCTACCTCATAGGTTCCCTTTTTGGTGCCTAGCTGGGGGTCGGTGTCCGTATCAATGATTTTGTCGGCGGTTTGCTGCAAAATTTGTCGTACATCAGTGGCACTCAATTCAGGATTGGCCGACAAAACCAACGCCGCTACGCCTGCCACTAAAGGACAGGCACTCGACGTACCACCAAAATCTGAGGTGATGTCACCAGCGTCATAGCCAGCACTACCCACGCGATCGCTCGTGACAATGCCTAGCCCCCGGATCGGTTGGCGGATTTCAGGAGCGGTGTAAACATAGCCAACCGCTTGCAGTCCCACACCGGGATGGGCATTGTTACTGGGGGCGCAGACGGAGATTTCGTTGCCCCAATTGCTATAGGCGGCTTTTTTATTGAGACTGGTCGAAGCGGATACCGAAATTACATCCGGATGCGCTGCAAACCCGCTCAACCAGGCTGTGTTGCCACTGAAAAGATTATTCGGCCAACCCCGTTCGTTGACCCGTCCATTCACAGGCCGATTTGAGTTGCCCGATGCGAAGACAATTACACATCCTTTGCCATGCCGTCCTTGAGTGGCGGCGCGAGTGATCACGGCTCGTTGGCGCAATGATAGGGGAAAGTAAACCGCACTGGCCCCCCAACTACAGGAGACGACCCAGGCCCCTTTTTCAATCGCCCAGTTAAACAGGTCTTCAATTGACTCATCATCCAGGTAGCCACTGGTGCGGAGCGGCATCAGTGAGCAGTTGGGGGCTACACCGACGGTGCCTGCTCCATTCTCTTCGGCAACCGCAACCCCGGCACAAGAGGTGCCATGATTGTCGTCTGGCAACTCAGGGTCGGGCAAAAAATCGAGGTCACGAAAGTCGCGCGGGGCTACGATCTTGCCAATGCCCTGAAAGTCGGGATGCATCAAATCCACGGAGTCATCTGCTACGGCGACGACCACGGCCCGATGCCCTTTGGTAATATCCCAGGCTTTTTCGGCAAACACGTGCGAATTGCTAGCGAGATCGGTGCCGCCTGTGTGATTGAGGTGCCACTGCTTAGGGTAAAGCGGATCGCGGGGACGGTACAGGTCTTGACTGCGCACAGCAATATTGGGTTCTGCGGTGAGTACCTCGCGCAGTTGCATGAGTCGGTTGGCTAGCTTAATCGGATTTTCGGTGGCGTTGCTGGTGACTTCAAACACGAAGGTATTGGGAATGCCGATGACGGGCTTGAGTTGGCGCAACCCCAACGGTTGGGTGAGCCTGCTGATCTCGGCTGCATCGACCTCTCGAGCAAACTGTACGGTGATTTGGTCGGTGACATAAACGCGAGTTCCGGGATTGTCCTGCAATTGGTAGACATGGCCAGCGTATTTAATTTCTTGGGCTAGCCGAATCTGCTGCATCGCCGCATCGCGTTGGGCGGGATTGACTACCACTTCGGCTTGATCGGTTGGCAATTTTTTGATCTGTACCCGGTTAGACAACTGTTGCACAACTGAATTTAGGCGCTCTGGGGCATGGGTGCTAATGACAAACCGATCTGGCACTTTCTCTACCAACAGTTCTTCGCCCCCGCGTTGTAAAACAATCCCAACGCTGCTTTCTGGCATCGATGCATTGGCTGCACTCAAAGATGGATCCGTCATCAACTCGTTCTCCTGCAACAAATGGATCTCGTGAAACGTCATTTGGGTTTAAAGTCGCGATCGCGGCTTCCCCAGTTATCTTCCAGTCATCTTAAAAAGAGACTGCTAGAAACGATCACCTGTTGTCATAACACTTCGTGTCTAGTCGTAAATATTTGTGGTGTTGTAACACTCTCTGATGCCGTTTGAACCGACTGTTACTTGTCTTTAGCCGCAACAACATGAAGAGGTAACTGGGGTGTTAAGATACGCTATGGTCATCAAGTCTAAACTTGAGCCTGTCTTTTTCCCTTTCAAAATGCAGCGCTGCCCTATGGAATCTTCTAGTGTCTCCCGTGTAAACGGTGTTGTTGGTTTGGTTTCTACTTCCTTGTTGGTTGCCTCAGCCGCGCTTTTGCCGCTTGTAACCCATGCTCAGACTATCAACCCTTCGCAGGTTCAGCCCATTAGCCCAGATGACCCAAACGTTGTGCGCCCAACGCCTCAAGATTCTAGTGTGCTGAGTATGCAGGGTGGTCAACGGCTGATGGACGAAGCCAGCAAAGCGGTGAGTGCCCAAAACTACGCACTGGCAGCCAAGAAGCTCCAAGAGGCACGGCAAGTTTTTAACCAGCTCTCAAACTTCTACCAGGAATTGGCTGGCAGCTTTTCGGGGATTGACAACCGGATTGCTGATGGGCATCGGCGTAAGGCTTTAGAAGCCGCACAATTGCGAGATGAGTCAACCTATCAGTTAGCGCTCGTACACCGCGCTCAAAACCAGCCTGAGTTGGCTGTGCCACTCCTGGTGCAGATCATTCGTAGTCAACAGCCAACCCGTGAACTTGGTAAGAAGGCTTACCAGCAACTATTTGAGATGGGTTTTGTTGACTCTCAATTCCCCAGCACAGGGCAGTCTACCAGTGTTAGTCCGGCTGCGACCACTCGTTAAGAACTGGTATGTGTTGGATGTGTGGTTGAATGAATCTTCTGACTTGACGAAAATTCCCGAAGCTCAGTTGAATTTTTATCGTCGGAGGATAAAAGCGATCGCAACTCATTTCGACTTCGAGAAAGAAGCGGTAGACTAAAACCATAGTGCTTGATGCCCCAGTAGTTAAGGAGGCTGGATGGTCAGTCCTAACCAGGTAGAAACAATGATTCGGGAAGCACTGCCCGATGCCCAAGTGCAAGTGCAAGATTTAACTGGTGGTGGCGATCATTACCAGGTCACGGTTGTTTCTTCGCAGTTTGAAGGAAAAGGGTTGGTGCAGCAGCATCAACTGGTGTATGCGGCAGTTAGACAGGCAATGAGTACTGAGGCAATTCACGCTTTGGCGCTTAAGACCTACACTCCGCAAGCATGGGAAACACTGAAGTCTGCTTAGCTTTTGCTTTGAGTTTGAACGCGCAAATCTTTATTGACAACGAGGCCTATGAAACCCGAAACGCAAGAACAAATTGACAGCTTGGTCAAATCAAACAAGATCATGGTGTTTATGAAGGGCAACAAACTAATGCCCCAGTGTGGTTTCTCGAACAATGTTGTGCAAATTTTGAATGCTCTGGGTGTTCCTTTTAATACGTTTGATGTGTTAGAAGACCCCGAAGTTCGACAAGGGATTAAGGAATACTCAAACTGGCCGACGATTCCACAGGTCTATGTTGATGGTCAGTTTGTAGGTGGCTCTGACATCTTGATCGAGCTGTATCAGAGTGGGGAGTTGCAACAAATGGTTGAGGTTGCGCTCGCTTCTTAAGGGTACGGGTATTTTGCTGACTAGCTAGTGTTATTTGACCCACGAAAAAGCCAGATTCTAGGGAATCTGGCGATTTTATTTTAAAGAGATTTGGTTAACTAGCGATAATCAGGCTCAGATTGGGGGGTTGGCTCAAAATTAGAGGAGTCATACAGAAAACGTGTGACTTCTTCTTCTAAGCGGTGGATTAGGTAAGGCTCGAGGCTGTTAGAATGGCGCATCGCTGCAAGGTAGCCGTCAATGTACATTCGTAAGTCGTCGAACCGATACCCCCGGTTCCAAAGCTCTACCAAGGCATCACTGATGCGCTGATAGTAACGAATGGTGAGAGTATCTTGAAGCATGGTGTTTTGGTGGTTGAAAGTAGTGTGAAGGAATCAGTCAGTATAAGCCGAGGCTTATAAGTAAAACTGCGCAACGATAGTGAACCGAAGTTCAGTACGGTCAGCGAAGACGTTTAATCTATAACCTTACTCCATTCTAACTTTAGTGATGAAGCAACAGGTGATGAGTTGGCCAAGTTACGAAAGTTCTTTCTTCTGGCAGAATCTTTTCTCTGCTTTTCAGAATAGTTTTCCCCTATCTGAGATTAAACGCGACGACGATCGCGATCGGTCAGGGGTAGCTATCATTACAATCCCGATATAAAGAGTCTGTTAAGTTTGATAGCGCAAACCTAACGCAAAACCCTGGTCTGGTGGTAGCAGCTTGTATTCAAATTATTGAGGGCAATCCCCACTTGCGATCGCTACTCGGTTGGCATCTACAGCAGGTTGGATATTGGATTTGTCAATCGGCAGATTTACGTCAAGCGCGTGAGGTGTTTCAGAGTCGGCAGCCAGCGTTGGTGATTCTTGACTCTGACCTGCCAGATGGTGATGGGATTGAATTTTGCCGTTGGTTGCATCAACACCAATCGACTCTAATTCTAATTCTTTCAGCTCGCACGACCGAAGCGGATGTTGTAGCTGGGTTACGAGCCGGGGCTGATGACTATCTCTCGAAGCCCTTTGGTATGCAGGAGTTTTTAGCACGGGTTGAGGCATTGTTGCGGCGCAGACAATCGGCGGCTCCACCTGCTTCGCTCGACTTTGGTGACTTGCAGATTGACCTGGTGCAGCGTCGAGTTCGATTTAAGGGTGATTTGATTGACCTGACTCCGCAAGAATTTAGTCTGCTCTACGTCTTAGCGCAAGCCGCAGGTTCGCCGCTCAGTCGCTCAGAGTTGTTGCGTCGGGCTTGGCCAGATGCGATCGATAATCCGCGCACGGTCGATACACACGTGTTGTCGCTGCGTAAGAAAGTTGAGATGGATCCACGTCAACCTAGCTTGATTCAAACGGTGCGTAACGTGGGCTATCGGTTTAATCTGGAAATGCTTTCTGCGCCGCAGTCGCCTATGCGGGATGTGCCAAACCCCAATCGCAAGCCACCTCTGCCAGCCTCTGCTCGGATTGTTGGGCGGTAGGTTTGAGGTTTGGAGCAAGGTAGGTGAGTCAGGAGGGAGGAGAAAGGGGGTGTCCTGAAAGTTTGGGACTGGTGAACTCTCGAAAGAAGCTGACTTGGAAAAACGTCTCTAGAAAAGGTCTGTTCTATTTGAGGAGAGCGGAGATTTGGGGGCGGCGGAGCCGCAAGATCGGGGGACTTCCCCCCGTGCCCCCGCTCGTAGGGGACTCACTCCCCTACAACCCCCGCAAGGTGGTGCGTGTGGGTGTTGGATGGGCAGCTAGCCAAGCGTTGTCGGTAAAAAGATCGGCACTCTGATCGTTTACAAAAGGTACGGGTGACGTGAGGCGGAGGTTACAAAGGCGATCGCCTGCGTCGTTTGTCTGTAGTACTTGGCAGGGTGAACGACTTGCGCAAGAATTTGGTCTGCAGAATCGCTTTCTGTAAGGAGTGCAAGATGTTGCTTAAGCCTGCGCAGCAGGGTTCCCACCACACCCTTAACCCCTTTTACCAAACACTAGGACTAGCAACACCTTCCGCAGGGGAGGCGAGGGGAGGCGGTTCGGCCCCTCGCAGGGGTTTGGGGGCAACGCCCCCAAGGGCTGCTGGCTCGGAATGAATTGATCCAGGAGGAATCCTTCGCTTATGAAGGGGAATACCAAAGTCAGAGGGATATCTGGCTGGCGCGATCGCCAATTAAATCGGCGTTAGGGCGTGTAGACTCGACCTTTCCAGGCACCGCCGCGCCCCTGCCAATGGCGAAGGGCTGAGTCAAAGGTCATCGCTGTGTAAAACAGCGCAATGACAGGCAGACAGAAGGTATACAGCCAGTTGCAGTGGTAAAAGCGAACTGTTGGAAAATAGGCGATCGCCATTAGCAAGAATCCGGTGAGGCCGCTGAGAGTCAGTCGCACATCGCTGGTGATAATTCCTGCGAGGAGGGTGAGGGGTGAGACTAAATAGACAAGGCTCATTCCAAGCAGGGTGCCAACCAAGAGTAGGGGCGAGTAGTAGAGTTGGGTGTAGGCGGTGCGGGCTACCATGTTCCAGATGGTGTCGAGCGTGTCGTAGGGGCGCAGACTGATGGTGCGATCGCTCAAGCCTAACCAGATGGGATGGTATTGGGTTGGTTTGACAGGTTGTTGCCAGGGGCGATGTTTAATTTGTTTGGCGAGGGAGCAGTCATCGATCAACGCCTCTCGAATGGACGCTAAACCGCCAATTTCAAGCAGGGCTTCTGTTCGGAGCAGAATGCACCCGCCTGCTGCACCTGACGTTGAATTCTTAGGATTGTTGACCCACGGAAAGGGATATAGCTTTTGAAAGAAGAAGACAAAAGCAGGAATTAGTAATTTCTCCCAGAAGCTTTCGCAGCGTAGCCGCACCATGACCGATGCCAGGTCGAGTTGCTGTTGGGTTGCGAGGTGCATGAGTCGCCGTAGGTTTGCAGGGTCGTGCCAGATGTCAGCATCGGTTAACAAAATATAGTCGGGCTGCTGGGCTTGAGCCGCTTTAACACCTTGATCCATCGCCCACAGCTTGCCCGACCACCCGGCGGGCAGTGGCTCGGCGAGTAAGATGGTGAATCGCTGAGCCTGGTTGACGGCGATCGCGGTTTCTTTGGCAACGGTCGCGGTTCCATCTGTGCTGTGGTCGTCTACCAGAATGACGTTGAAGTCTCCGACGTAATCTTGGCCTAACAGCGATCGCAGCGTGCTTGGCAACATATCGGCTTCATTGCGCGCGGGAATGACGACACAAACACTCGGTAATGGCAGTTTTGTGTCACCCACGGCAGGGGATTGGGTTTCTAAAATAGGCTGAGAACGCCAAAACCCACCCCAGAAACTCAACAAAAATAGCCAGATCAGGGCTGATAGCAGCGCGATCGCAAAAAAGATTGTGACCATCGAGTTATTGTCGCCTGGTTAGAACACGAAGCAGCATACAATGTTTGCATCTTTGACACAAAAGTTCACCTTCATCTACTGTTTGATACTGTTTAACGGCGAGGACGTGCCATGTTGACTCAAAATCCAGTGACTCAAACTTCGATCAAAACGGCGATCGCTCGCTGCCAGGAGTATTTGCTCTCACTTCAAAAGCCAGAAGGTTACTGGTGGGCCAACTTGGAGTCAAACGTCACGATTACGGCTGAAGGCGTTTTGCTCTACAAAATTTGGGGCATTGAAGCAACGATTCCGTTAGACAAAGCGAAAAATTACCTGCTGGGAGAGCAGCGTGACCACGGCGGTTGGGAGTTATTTTATGGCGATGGCGGTGAACTGAGTACCAGCGTTGAAGCTTACATGGCCTTGCGCTTGCTGGGTGTTTCGCCAGACGAACCTGCGATGAAACGGGCAAAGGCATTCATCCTGGCCAAGGGCGGGGTGACCAAAACGCGGATCTTCACAAAATTCCACTTGGCGCTGATTGGTTGTTACGACTGGCGTGGTATTCCGTCAATTCCTCCGGCGATTATGCTGCTGCCGGATCAGTTCCCGGTCAATATTTATGAGATGTCAAGCTGGGCGCGGGGCAGTACGGTGCCGCTGCTGATTGTGTTTGACCAAAAGCCGGTTTATCCAATGGGCATCTCGCTGAATGAGTTGTATGTCGAAGGCACGCAGCAAAACTATGAGTTGCCCCGCAAAGGCGATTGGACAGATGTTTTTATCATGCTCGATAGCGCCTTTAAGCTGGCCGAAGATTGGCAACTGATGCCCTTCCGCGAAGAGGGGCTTAAGGCCGCTGAAAAATGGGTGCTAGAGCGGCAGGAAGCGACGGGTGATTGGGGTGGCATTATTCCTGCGATGTTGAACTCGCTCCTGGCTTTACGTAGCCTGGGGTACAACGTGGATGATCCAATTGTTGAGCGTGGATTTCGGGCGATCGCCAACTTTAGCGTCGAAACCGATGAGATTTTCTGGGTTCAGCCTTGCGTCTCGCCTGTGTGGGATACAGCGTTGGTGATGCGATCGCTGGTGGATTCTGGCTTAGAGCCGGATCATCCGGCCTTGGTGAAGGGGGCGGAATGGCTGCTCGACAAGCAAATTCTCGACTATGGCGACTGGGCTGTGAAAAACCGTAAAGGCGCACCGGGAGCCTGGGCGTTTGAATTTGACAATCGCTTTTATCCAGATGTCGATGATACGGCTGTGGTGGTGATGGCACTTAAAGCGGTGAAAACGCCCTTTGAGAATCGTAAGCAACGGGCAATTCTGCGGGCTGTAAATTGGATTGCCTCGATGCAATGTACGCCCGGTGGATGGGCTGCTTTTGACATCAACAACGATCAGGATTGGTTGAATGACATTCCCTATGGCGATTTGCGGGCCATGATTGACCCAAATACGGCCGATGTCACTGCCCGTGTGTTAGAAATGGCAGGCCGCTTAGGGGTAGACGCTACTGTACAAGAGACAAACTTGAGTCAAACAGCAATTGACCAGGCGATCGCCTACCTCAACCGTGAGCAAGAACCCGAAGGCTGTTGGTTTGGGCGCTGGGGGGTGAACTACGTCTACGGCACAAGTGGGGTGCTGTCTGCGCTGTCGCTTGTGGCTGCCAAAACGGAATGCAAACAAATTGAGCGGGGCGCTGCCTGGTTGGTAAGTTGTCAAAATGCGGATGGCGGTTGGGGTGAAACCTGCTGGAGCTACAACGATCCCAGTCTTAAGGGACAAGGTAAGAGTACAGCGTCTCAGACGGCATGGGCTTTGACGGGCTTACTTGCCGCCGGGGATGCTACGGGTGAGTATGCGCTTACAGCGATTCGGCGGGGTGTTGATTACTTGCTCAGCCACCAAAACCCAGATGGCTCCTGGGATGAGCTTGAATTTACGGGGACTGGCTTCCCGCAGCACTTTTACCTCAACTACAACTACTATCGGCTTCACTTTCCGCTGACGGCGTTGGGTCGAGCGTTACAAGTGCTGGAACAGGCAGGTAATTAACTGCAGATGCCATAGGAGCAAGCCTCTGCTAAAACCAAAAACAGGGGCTTGCACTAAAACAAAGCTAACCAACCAGCTCAACATCGGCATCAAACCCAACTTTGACTTGCTGATTCATCCGACTTTTCTGGTTCAAATAATCTCGATCGCTCCACATTTCAACGATCGCTCCACATTTCCTGGCCAACGGGGGTAGCGAGGTCGGGCCTGCCCGCTTCGATCAGGGCGCGATCGCGAATTCGGCAAGCATCGCAGACCCCGCAAGGTGTTTCATCTCCCTGGTAGCACGACCAGGTCTGGGCAATCGGCACGTTCAAAGCGAGGGCACGTCGAACAATATCGACTTTGCTATCCATCACGAGGGGAGCCACCAGTTTGGGTGCTCTGCCCTCTAGTCCTGCTTTAGAAGAGAGGGTTGCGAGGTGTTGATAGGCTTCTAGATACTCTGGGCGACAGTCAGGGTAGCCTGAGTAATCAACTGCATTGATGCCGAGATAGATGGCGTCGGCATTTTTGGCTTCAGCTAGAGAAAGGGCGATCGCCAGAAAAACAGTATTGCGTCCCGGCACGTATGTCACAGGAATCACATCGGGTTGCACCCCGTCAGTTGGCACCTGAATGTCAGGATCGGTTAATGCCGAGCCGCCCCATTGGGCCAAATTGATATCCACTACAAAGTGCTGTTGCAGGTTGAGAGCCTGAGCGACGGCTTTTGCGGCAGTGAGTTCTTGTTCGTGGCGCTGCCCATAGCGAAACGAGACAGCAATCACCTCGTAGCCATCGGCGATCGCCTGTGCTGCCGCTGTAGCAGAGTCTAGCCCACCCGAAAGTAAGACAATCGCGATCGCTTTTTCTGTCATCTTTTTTTCCCTTAGACTGAGCCAGATTAAAAGGATTTCTCCGTTGAGGTCAACCCCGCTTTTAAGCCTAAAAGAAAACCCCACGGATGTGGGGCTTAACTTGAGTTTTCAAGGACGACCGAACAATGGCTAAGTCAGCACGTTAGCGAGGCGATCGCTCAGAGATCCGCTCGGAGTTAATCCAACCTTCTTGACCGTCTTGACCACGAACGAGGTACCAGTTAATCCGGCTGCTGCTTTCGTAATACTCTCGCAGAACAGTCACTTGCTCATTACGAGAAACTTCTGCCACATCTTGCTTGTCGTCTTTCTTAGGACGGTTCACCAGAGTTGCATCTGAGTTAGAGACGGCAGTATAGCGGCTTAGTGATCTACCCCAGTTGTACTCGACGTCTCTGTTGTTGCTGCCGCCATTATTGTTGCCACCGTCGCCAACCCGTTCGGCGTTGATCCAACCCCGTTGACGGCGCTGACCTTCAACCAAATACCAGGTCGTGCGGCTGCTGTTTTCGTAGTATTCGCGATAAACAGTGACCAATTCGCCACCCTGTACTTGGGCAATGTCCTCTTTGTCATCGCGGACGGGGCGATTGACGAGGGTTGCTGTGCCTGAAGTGATCCGCGCTCTAAAGGGGTTAACAGTTCTTCCCCAGTTTGTTTCGAGATCGCCGTTATTCCCATTGTTAGAACCACTGTCCGTCACGCGATCGCCGTTGATCCAACCCCGTTGACGATTTGACCCTTCTACGAGCAGCCAGGTGATGCGGCTATTCCGCTCATAATATTCGCGATAAACCGTTACCTGTTCGTCATTTCTGACTCTTGCAATATCGTCTTTGTCATTTTGAACTGGACGATTGACGAGAGTTGCATCACCACCTGTAATGCGGGCACGATAGGCACGTACCGTTGTACCCCAATTGGTTTCGAGGCGGCCAGAGGAGTTGCTACCAGAGTTTTGCGTAACTTGGAATTGGTTGATGCGACCGTTACGGTTTACAACGCAGTAACCTTGGGCGTTATAGTTGCGTGTAATACGCCAGTCAACTGTTGCGCGGTTGCCGTTATTGTTGTTGTAGCCTCTGCCGTAAACCTGCACAGCCGATACAGGCGTTCCTCTAAACTCTTGACGAGAAAGCACATAGTTGCGGCAGGCTTGCAGTTGTCCTGCTGTTTGAGCCTTAGCTTCACCCGACGCAATCAGGATAGAGGCAGACGCTGCTGCCAAAGTCATCAACTTAAATCGTTTCATGGTTGTGTGTCATCTGAATTGATGGGGCGGTTGACTCGTGTGCCAGTGACCAACATTCTCTCGGGAGCAACGATTGATAAATGGCTGTGAGTCTATAAGGGCTTTTATCAAGTGTTTAAACTTTCTCTTTGCCACTTATACAAATATTGATGGGTGCGAGTTTCTTTCTGTTCCCATCTCAATAAAATGAATCAACATACATCGTGAATGCCTTGAACAAAGAAATTGTAGAAGTCACACTAAATTGTTGATTCTGAATAGAGAATAATCAGGGAAACACAGCGGCAGAACAATATTGTCCTACCTAAAAAAAAAGACCCGTATGCATTCTTCTATCAAAGAAATATCGCTAGAAATAGATTAAAAGATGATTTTTTGCACGATCGCAAATTAAAGATTCTTTCTATATTTGAAGGCAATTGTATCAGCAATACTTAGGTTCCAAAGGTGAGAAGAGGGGTGTATGGTTGCCGATATTTATCAACAGATCCAACAGTTTTACGATGAGTCTTCGCCTTTGTGGGAGCAAGTTTGGGGCGAACACATGCATCACGGCTTCTACGGCATGGATGGCTCCCTCCGTAAAGAGCGACGTCAGGCCCAGATCGACTTAATTCAAGAAATCTTGACCTGGGCAGGTGTTGAGACAGTCGAGCAAGTGCTGGATGTTGGCTGTGGCATTGGCGGCAGCACCTTGTACTTAGCTCAGCAATTTAACGCGATCGCCACAGGTATCACGCTTAGTCCCGTTCAGGCTCGACGTGCTACACAACGTGCCCAAGAGGCTAATTTGTTCGTTGGCAAACCTGCGGCCCGGTTTTTGGTCGCAAATGCGCTTGAGATGCCCTTTGAAGATGCCAGCTTTGATTTAATCTGGTCACTCGAAAGCGGCGAACACATGCCCGATAAAACGCAATTTCTCAAGGAGTGTTATCGGGTCTTAAAACCCGGTGGCAAACTCATTTTTGTGACCTGGTGCCATCGCCCGATCACCGATGCGCCTTTAACAGCTGCTGAGCAACACCACCTTTCAGAAATCTACCGGGTCTACTGTCTTCCCTACGTTATCTCGCTGCCCGAATACGCGGCGATCGCCCAGGCCGTCGGCTTTCAGTCCATTCATACGGCTGACTGGTCAACGGCTGTTGCTCCCTTCTGGGAAACGGTGATGGACTCTGTTTGGGAGTGGCAAGCGATCGTCGGCCTCCTGCGTACAGGCTGGAAAACGATTCAAGCGGCTCTTGCTCTTAACCTGATGCGCGACGGTTATCGCAGCGGTCTGGTCCGATTCGGTCTCCTAACGGCTACCCGGCATTAACTCAAAAAGGCCAGTTTCTCTTCCCTATCTCCTACCGAAGCTCTTCCGGCAAAATCAACATCGCATCCCCAAATGAATAAAAGCGGTATCCCTCTGCGATCGCAATCTCATACAGTTTCAACAATCGTTTGCGTCCGATCAATGCACTGACGAGCATTAACAAACTGGACTTTGGTAGGTGAAAGTTGGTGATCAATCCATCGACGATGCGCCATTCATAACCGGGATAAATAAATAAATCTGTTTTGCCACAAAACGGTTGTAGTGTTTCGCTTTGAGCTGCGGCTCCTTCGAGCGATCGCACCACCGTGGTGCCAACGGCAACCACGCGTCCGCCGTTTGCCTTAGTCTGCCGAATCAGGCTGACCGTTTCAGGTGGAACTTGTACCCACTCGGCATGCATCTGGTGTTCGGTAATGGCTTCTGCTTCAACGGGGCGAAAGGTGCCAACTCCCACATGCAATGTCACGAAAGCGGTTTGAATGTGGCGTTGAGTCAGCTTTGCCAGCACTTCTGGCGTGAAGTGTAACCCGGCGGTTGGGGCTGCGACTGCGCCGGGGTGTTGGGCATAAATTGTTTGGTACCGCTCAGGATCCGTTTCGGTATTGGTGATGTAAGGCGGCAGAGGCATTTGCCCTAATTGTTGAAGGCAGTCTTCAAAGGTCATACCTTCTGCCACTTGAAACTGCAAAATCCGCCCACTTGTTGCCGCATCGGTTGCTAAGACCTTCGCGGTGAGGAGCGCTGATTCAGGGGCGATCGCGGCTTCTCCGGCATCCTCGGCTTCGTCTGTTTCGACTTCATCATCCGGCAGGGCGTTGCTGTCTGGAGGCACCGCTCCACCAAACAAGATTGTTGCACCGGGTTTCAAACGGCGGCCTGGTTTAACGAGCGCCAGCCAGCAATTTGGTTGGGGTTGGGGTTCTAAAAGCAGCACTTCAACAGGCAACCCCGTCGGCTTGCGACCAAACAAACGAGCTGGAATCACCCGCGTGTTGTTGAGAATCAGCAAGTCGCCTGCGCGCAGTAAGTCGGGTAAATCCCGAAAAATCGCGTGAACTGGCGAATCTGAGTCCTTAACAACCAATAAACGGGCGCTGTCGCGTGGTTCGGCGGGTACTTGAGCAATCTGCTCAGGTGGTAGCACGTAATCATACGAAGCAAGCAGTTGATCGGGGTTAGATGAGGTGTCGCTCATAAGGGTGCGGAGTTCAATCTATAACTTAAGGCATATATTGCTTGAAATAGGGGGAAACCCCGCGTCTCTTCGGGGGCTTTTCCCATATCTGAAAACAGCGAAACGAGCAAAGATAAAGATAGCAACAAATGCCTAAAAGGAGGTTGCTATGGACTACCTCTACTACCTTGCAAATGCAAGCTTAACCTTAAGAGTGGTCGAATTTTTACACCAGTCTGCTTTGCCCGTTCGCTTCATGACTGTGATCCACCAAATCGATGGCTGGATTGTGCGTGTAAAAATGACCGAGACTCTTGATGAAACGACCCATCGAAACTTTCAAGCTTTTTTAAGCGAGCTGGGTATCGTATGCGATCCAAATATTCGGGTTCAAATGGCTTTATGGGGGCTAGAAACCGGACAATCACCGTTAGAAGTGATGCACCGCTACCAAGTGGCCGTCGTTTCTCACGGTAAACCTGAACGCGAAGAAATCGAAGAATTTCGCCAACAATTCGTCCGTGGCCTAGGCTATTGCCCTGAAACATTGGCATAGCAAAAGTCCAGTGGCAAGAGGATACGTTAGCGTATCGCTTGACGAATAATTGGTTTTTGACGAAAGGGGTTGACCTGCACTTAGTCGTGGTTACGTTTGATAGGTCGCATGGGATGTCGCGCAAGTTAATAGCGTTCTGTCTTATGAATGGGTGATTTGCACCTCAAAAGAATTTTGTTGTTGGGTAATGTGAGCGATCGCCGCTTACCCCATTAGTAAGAAATTACAGTCAACAAAGAAAGCCTACCTGCTTGAGGGTAGGCTTTCTTTATAACTAAAAACTTCTGAGGGTAGGGCTATTCTCCCCATTACTTCTAAATAGCCCCATCTACTTCTTGAAACCTCTCCCTCCATGCCTTCGGCTGATCATTATTTCGCCTGACAACTGGAAAATCTTTTAGGAGGAGTCTAAAAAAATCGAAAAAAGGCTATCTACTAAAGCCCCAAAAAACTATCTCTAACAAAACTGAAAAAGTTTGTTAAACTTCTGCTCAGAGAAGAGAGCCAGCCTCCAAGCAAAGATTCTCTTCTCTGAAACAAGAAAAATTCAGGAGTTGACCCCTATGGCAAATTATCGCCAAAAAACAAAGTTTGTCAACTACAAGATTAAACAACTCGAGCTTTTTCCAGAACTTGAAAAGTTACGGGGCAAGCCACAGTTTGTTTTGCTTCAATCTCGTTCCCTTAGTTATGGACAAAGGCCAAAGAAGCCATACACCGTAAGGAGTGGGGCAGTAATAGTCCCAAATTCTCAAAACGGACAATTCTTTGTTTTTGTTCCGGTAAAAGCTCTTCAGCCTGGTTGGGATCGGGGAAAGAATGGTAAGCCTCTTTCAGGCGCTAGTCTCACTATGCGAGTGATGAAGCTTTGCCGTGAAAACGCTGGTTTCCTCAGCTATTCTCACAAAGAATAGTTTTGTGGAAGAAAGGAAACTCTCTAACAATAGCTAGAGAGTTTCTTGGCACTATTTATTGCAAATCTAATGGGTAATCATCAAAAGGTTGAAAAGTGGGCAAAATGGCTCAGAGTTATTCATGCTGAGGTTTCAGTCTTAGCTGAATCAGCAGCAATTTACTCTGAAATCAGACAAGTTGTGATTGACAATCCAAGAATTAATAAAAGTAATCAGTTCTATGAATGGATGACTAAAAACTATGTTGATACAACTCTTATAAGAATTAGAAGATTGCTGGATAGGGATAAAAATACAGTTTCTCTCAGCAATTTGTTATCTGAAATGAGAGAGAACTTACATTTTTTAAGCCGTGAACGGCATCTTTCCTTGTATCTTGAGGGTATGAGAAGCACTGGCGAAGCTATTTTTGATGAACTCGCAGGCAAAGATGTAAATGGTTTTCCTGTTAAGCAGTTGAGGGAAGATCTTGACTGTCTTGAGCAAATCCGAGCAGTACACGGAAGATATACAGATAAAAGAATTGCTCATTACGATAAAACTAAAGGTGTTGAACCCCTCGGAACTTTTCAAGATTTTGATGAAGCTGTTGCATGTTTTGAAGAAATATTGAAGCGATACAATCTTTTGCTCACAGCTCACTTAATTCCAAGCCTCTACGTTCTTCGACCTAGTTGGAAGGAGATTTTCAAAGAGGTTTGGATTCCACCTGCGGATTCTAGATAACCTATCTGAATAAACTTTGCTTCTTTTCAGGTGGTTGACCTGCGTCAAGCTGTGCTAATGTTGAATAGGTCTGTCCGGGATGTAGCGCAGCTTGGTAGCGCGCCTGCTTTGGGAGCAGGATGCCGCAGGTTCAAATCCTGTCATCCCGATTGAAGGTTAACTGAAATGTGCGTGTTTTGAGACTCGCACCTTCATTGCTTTTGGTAAAGGTTTTAAGTCGCGGCGGCTATGCAACGCTTGCTATGTAGCAGGTATGTTTTCATTTCGCCTTTGCCTTTGACAGGGATGAGGCCGCGTTCTGTGAAATCGAACTGATCCTTTAGTGCTTGATAGGTTGCTTCGCTCACCTGAATCTGATCGGGAATCCCGTGTGACTCCATGCGGCTCGCAATATTCACCGTGTCGCCCCAGAGGTCGTAGATAAATTTTTTGATGCCGATCACCCCAGCGACGACAGGGCCAGAGTTGATGCCGATGCGAATGCTAAAGTTTTGCTGGTGTTCGCGGTTAAACTGCGCGATCGCCCCTAACATCGCGATCGCCATTTCTGCGACCTGCTTGGCGTGATCCGGGTTGGGTTCGGGTAAGCCACCCACAACCATGTAAGCATCACCAATCGTTTTGATCTTTTCGAGTCCATGCTCAGCGGCTAACTCGTCAAAGCTTGAAAAAATGGTGTTCAACAGCGCCACTAACTTTTCGGGTGGCAGGTGGGCTGAGAGTTGAGTGAATCCAACGATATCAGCAAACAAAACGGTTGCTTCGTTAAAGCCATCGGCGATCGCAGTGGTTTCTTGCTTGAGGCGATGGGCGATCGGTTCTGGCAAGATATTGAGTAAAAGACGTTCTGATTTTTCTTGTTCGATGGCGAGTTGTTGAGCGGTCGCTTGGGTTTCTTGCAGGGAAGTCGCTAGCGCATCGAGTGATTGTTGAATCTGACGCACAGCCGGACGAAAGATAAAGAAGCCCTCAGTCAACAGCATCAAGATTGTAAGACTCAATAGCCCCATTTCGATGGACTTAAGTTGATTGATGCCCTGTTGAGACTGAGCAATGCTTTGCTCGATCACTCTATCCATTTCGTGAACAAAGTGCTTTTCGGTGGCGAGCAGCTGACGCACGGTTACCAGCCGCGAGAGCCGTTGTTGTGGGGTTGGTGATAGTGCATTGAGACTCATCTGCGAGGCGACCAACAAATCATCTGAGCAGCTATCAATCAGCATGAGCATTTTTGCAATCTGTTGTTTCCACCTCTGCGGTTGATTGGGCTGTGTCGCAATCTGGGCTAGACGCTCACGAGAGGTTTGCCATGCAACGATCGTTTGTTGGAGCGCCGCGGCCTGCTCTTGCTTCACTTCAGGATTGGGTGCAAAGCCGACGGCCAAGATATTTTTACTCAAGCGCTGGCTCAATTGCTGCTGGTGTTGGGCGAGGCTAATAATTTGGTTGTCTTGGGCTTGCCGTCTTAGCATATGTTGCACTAAAACTTGACCCAGTATTGAGAACAGGGCGATCGCGCTCAAGGATGTGATGTAGAGAACGGTGAGGCGATGGGATGAATGGACTTGAGAAGACCTTACAGGCATAAAACGTTCTCGTGGAAGGGCGATAAAAAAAGCACGTAAGACTGAACCGAACGCTAAGCACCCTTATTGTTTACGAGAAAGACTGATAAATAGATGGGTGATTTTACGGAAGCCCCATTCAAACAGCCATAATTCTGACTCGGTGTAAGGACAAAAGCACCAGGTTTCTCGTGTTGAAGATAAGCTCTATTTTCTCTTTTCCTGGAGCTTTTTCCACTAACGCAAGACTACTAACAGGTCATATTGGTTCGGTAATCAGAACCTAAAAAATTGTGATTGCATACTACATCTTCCATGCAGGAACTTGACAGATTCAGGTAGTATCAGAAGCGGGTTATTTTCTGGTTTGCTAGATTAATCCGGAACAAACGCTTCAAGCTGAACTGTCTTTTAATCAAGGGCACGCGCATGGGTATTTTTCTTGGCACCTGTGACTTAAATCGGCGGCGAATGACTGCTCGCATTCTAAGTGTGTTGGGCTTAATTGTTTGTCTCGTGCTAGGGGCGATCGCGTCTCCTGCTTGGGCAGACGATTACAACAAAGAGATCTTGATCGGCGCTGACTTCGCAGGGCGCGATCTCACCGACTCTAGTTTTACTAAAGCTAATTTGCGAGAAAGCAACTTCAGCCATGCCAATTTGCAGGGTGTGAGTTTCTTTGGGGCTAATTTAGAAGGGGCCAACTTAGAAGGTGCAAATCTCCGCAATGCGACCCTCGATACGGCTCGTCTCAGTCGCGCCAATTTAAAGGATGCGGTGCTGGAAGGTGTGTTTGCTTTTAACGCCAAATTTGACGGGGCGATCATTGATGGTGCCGACTTTACCGATGTTGAGACTCGGCAAGATGTGCAAGACTTGCTGTGCAAAGTTGCCTCTGGCGTCAACTCGATAACCGGGCGCAGTACCCGCGAAACCTTAAACTGCTACTAAGTGTGGCTGTCCCGCCTCCATTGACCTTTTACCTCCCCTTCCCTGATTGCCCATGCTTGTTAGTGTTGTTATCCCGACTTATAACCGTCGCCCGATTTTAGAAAAGTGCCTGCGATCGCTAGAGAACCAGACGTTTGACCCATCGCAGTATGAAGTTGTGCTGGTCGATGATGGCTCTACAGATGGAACGGTGGAATGGCTCCAGACCTCACCGGAGTTTCCCCATGTACGGTTGATTCAACAAGAGCATTTAGGGCCAGCCGCCGCACGCAATCTGGGCGTTGAGAAGGGACGCGGCAAAATCATCATCTTTATTGATAGCGATATGGTGATGGTGCCAGGTGCGATCCAAGCTCATATTGACGCACTACAGCAAGCCCAAAAGGACTTGGGGCACGATCGCGTCTTTACCTATGGGCGCATTATTGCGACGGCCAACTTTGACAATCCCATGTCAGAGAATTATAAGGTGACAGATTTTTCAGCCGCCTACTTTGCAACAGGAAATGTTGCGATCAATCGCCGCTGGCTTGAACAAGCAGGCTTATTTGACACAGAGTTTCAACTTTACGGGTGGGAAGATCTGGAGCTGGGGGTGCGGCTGAAAAAATTAGGGCTAAAGCTGGTCAAAAGTCCTGAAGCGGCTGGCTATCATTGGCACCCTGCCTTTACTCTTGATCAGGTGCCTGAGCTGATTGATAAGGAGATTCAGCGGGGGCGCATGGGTGCTTTGTTCTATGCCAAACATCCAACGTGGGATGTGCGGATGATGATCCAAATGACCCCTCTGCACCGCATTCTCTGGGGGATTTTGACATTAGGGGGCACGCTTAACGAGCGCACACTTGCGCCTCTGCTGCAATGGCTGATTAATCGTGGCAAGCCCCAACTTGCACTTGAAATTGCTCGCATTTTCTTAAATTGGTACACCGTGCAAGGTGTGTATGCCGCTCAGGCAGAGTTACAGCAGGCTAGAGGCAGCGCTTGATCGTTTTGCAGACGTGAGCAGATGATTCCTTGGCTGTGCTGGTGTCTCAATACTTGAATCGGTACTCGCTGTGCTACGCTAGAAAAGTTGTCAAAATCACACATCTGGGGTTTCGGGTGTTTCTTAGCGAAATACGCCCAGGTGGAAGATAAACCCGAAAGGAGAAAAACATGCCAGTTGTTTCGTTGGCTCAATTGCTTGAGTCAGGGGTTCACTTTGGTCACCAGACCCGCCGCTGGAACCCCAAAATGGATCAGTATATCTACACTGCTCGCAATGGTGTTCACATCATTGATCTGGTGCAGACTGCCCAATTGATGGAAGAAGCTTACAGCTATGTGCGTAACGCTTCTGAGCAAGGCAAAAAGTTTTTATTTATTGGTACTAAGCGTCAAGCAGCTGGCATCATTGCTCAAGAGGCAAGCCGTTGCGGTGCTTACTATATCAACCAGCGCTGGCTGGGTGGCATGCTCACAAACTGGGCAACCATTAAAACGCGGGTTGAGCGCTTGAAGGATCTTGAGCGACGCGAAGAAATTGGCGCTCTCGATTTGTTGCCGAAAAAAGAAGCGTCGGTTTTGCGCCGTGAACTAGAGAAGCTCCAAAAGTATCTGGGCGGCATCAAAACAATGCGTAAGCTGCCAGACGTGGTCATCATTGTTGACCTGCGTCGTGAGTACAACGCAATTCAAGAATGCCAAAAGCTCAACATCCCCATCGTGTCGCTGCTGGATACCAACTGTGATCCCGATGTAGTGGATGTTCCAATTCCGGCGAACGATGATGCCATCCGTTCGATTAAGCTAATAGTGGGTAAGTTGGCCGATGCGATTTATGAGGGTCGTCACGGGCAGCTTGATGCCGAAGATGACTACGAGGACTACGAAGGCGCTGAGGAAGACATCGATTATGATGACAGCGACATCGATGCCTCAATGGAAGATGGTGACAACGAAGAAGCGGACGATTAATCGTTTGAATGCAGTTTAGGAGCTAGAGGGCATGGCGGAGATTACAGCAAAAATGGTGAGTGAACTGCGCCAAAAAACTGGTGCAGGGATGATGGACTGCAAAAAAGCCCTTGCCGAAAACGGCGGTGATATGGAAAAAGCCGCTGAATGGTTACGGCAAAAGGGTATCTCTTCGGCTGAGAAAAAGGCTGGTAAAACGGCTGCTGAAGGGCTAGTGGGTAGCTACATTCACACAGGTGGACGGGTTGGTGTTCTGGTTGAAGTCAACTGCCAAACTGACTTCGTCGCCCGGAATGAAGCGTTTCAAGCGCTCGTGCGTAACATTGCCATGCAGGTTGCTGCCTGCCCTAACGTCGAGTACGTCAAGGTTTCTGATATTCCTGAGGCGCTTGCCAATAAAGAAAAAGAAATCGAGATGGGCCGTGATGACCTGGCTGGTAAGCCCGACAACATTAAAGAGAAGATCGTTGTGGGCCGCATTGAAAAGCGCCTGAAAGAGATGTGCTTACTGGATCAACCCTACATTCGTGATCAAAGCATCACCGTTGAAGAGTTGGTCAAACAGCACGTTGCTCAACTGGGTGAAAACATCCAGGTTCGTCGCTTTGTGCGCTTTGTCTTAGGCGAAGGTATCGAGAAAGAAGAGACCGATTTTGCTGCTGAAGTTGCAGCTCAAATGGGCGGCGCGAAGTAAGTCTTGTCCGAGGGTTGGTCTGTAGCGGTGTCTGATTGGCAACAAAACTGACAACTCTCTCGATTTTTGATTCGGTCTATTGGTTTAATCTCTTGTCTTGGTGGCAGCCTTCAACGGCTGCCTCTTTTTTTTGGCAGAACTTTGATTGCGCTGATTCAGGTAGAGTTAGAGAAAGGAGGTTGTGTATAAAGAAATGTAACAAAATTCTTTGGGCGATCGCCCATCTAAGCATGAAGACCAGGCGCTAAAGCGTAATTTGGCGTTGTATCCGACTTAATTAACGTAAGCGGCTTAAAATGTTGAATCGCTGTTTGGTAGCTTGAGGGCGGCTGAGCCACCATGCCAGAGGTTTTCAAACGCACTATTAAATTTAAATTGATTGGTTTATCAAAGGGTTTGTGATGAATTCGATTCCGGCGGTAATTGTTCTTGCAGCTTTAGGTTTTTTGAGTTGGGGATTTTATCGGGCACGACCCTTTGGTAAGCTCGGTGTGCTGGCGTGGCTGCAATCCTTGGTGTTGATAGCACCCTGGCTGGTATTTTTTGGTTTATTTGCGGCAGGCATTTACCTTAACTTAGTGGGTATGCTGCTGTTATTTATTCTTTCAACGGCGGTTTATATTTACCTGGGTCGGCAACTCCGAGCATTGGGCAAAGATGTTTTAGCACGCCGGGCGAGTGAGCTAGCGCAGACTGCTCAAACGGCTCAGACGACCCCAGATGCTGAATTAAAAGAACCGATTGAAACAGAAACAAAAGCTGCCTTAGCCGCAGAGTTGGCTGGTGAAGTTGATGTGGTGCCAATCCCACCTGAAGATTTGCAAGCTGTAAAAAGCATTTTTGGGATCGATACCTTCTTTGCAACGGAAACGATTCCCTATCAAGAAGGGGCGATCTTTCGGGGTAATCTGCGAGGTGATGTTGAGGAAACCTTCGATCGCCTTTCTGAAAGTCTTAAAGCCAAAGTGGGCGATCGCTACCGTCTCTTTTTGCTAGAGAACCAGGATGCTAAACCCGTTGTCATCGTGTTACCTAGCAGTCGTGATCCCCAACCTTCGACCACCTTTCAGAAAATTTTCTCGGTCATTCTGTTGTTCGTCACGATCGCCGCTAGCTTTGAGAGCGGTGGCATCATGATGGGTTTTGACTTTTTTACCAGTCCTGAGCGGTACGCCGAAGTTTTACCGTTGGCGCTGGGGATTGTGAGCATTCTGGCGGTGCATGAAATCGGGCATTGGGTTTTAGCGAAGCGCTACAACATGCGTCTGAGTCTGCCATTTTTCATTCCGACCTGGCAGTTAGGTTCGTTTGGCTCTCTTACCCGAATTGAGTCGCTCATCCCAAATCGGACTGCGTTGTTTGATGTGGCGATCGCGGGACCAGCGGCAGGTGGCCTGCTTTCTTTTGGTATGTTGATTATTGGCTTGGTGTTGTCTCACAAGGGCAGCTTGTTCCAGGTGCCAACCGAGTTTTTTCAGGGGTCGATTTTGGTCGGTACCCTGGCTCGCGTTGTGTTGCGCGAATCCCTTCAGGAACCTTTGGTGGATGTGAATCCGCTGGTGATTTTGGGTTGGTTGGGGCTAGTGATCAACGCTTTGAACCTGATTCCGGCGGGGCAGCTTGATGGGGGGCGGATGGTGCAAGCCGTCTATGGTCGCAAAACCGCCAGCCGCACAACGATCGGCACGCTGATCTTTCTGGGTCTGGCGTCTTTGGTGAATCCTTTGGCGTTGTACTGGGCGATCGTGGTGCTGTTTTTACAGCGAGAGTTAGAGCGTCCTGCTTTAAATGACCTGACCGAACCAGACGATGCCCGCGCTGCACTTTGTCTTTTAGCTTTATTTTTGACGGTTGTTACCTTGTTGCCTCTAACCCCAAGTCTTGCCGGACGTTTGGGTATTGGTGGCTAAATGTTTCATCTTTTTTGCCAATTGGTTGCGAGCCGATCCCGGATTCTGTCTCGGTGCGGCAAAACCTGATGGGGACAGGGTTTCCGCTTTTTGCTCAGCTGGAAATGGGCCGCAAAGTGGGAGTTTTGCGCCAAGTTATGAAATGTTGGCACAAGTTTCGGTAAGAACACACCCTGCATCTGATCAATCGCTAGGATAGAATTGTTAAGGCTTCTTTATGCAACTTGATAAATTTAGAAGTCTTTCGCCGACACCCGTTTCTAAACTCCTAATTTCTTTCAGGTATTTTTTATGACCCTGCCGATTCGCAACGTCGCCATCATCGCCCACGTTGACCACGGTAAAACAACCCTGGTTGATGCCTTGCTAAAGCAAGCTGGTACTTTCCGAGAGGGAGAAGATGTGCCAACCTGCGTGATGGACTCTAACGACTTAGAGCGCGAGCGGGGCATTACAATCCTTTCCAAAAATACTGCGGTTCGTTACAAAGACACGCTGATCAATATTGTTGACACCCCAGGACACGCCGACTTTGGCGGTGAAGTTGAGCGGGTTCTCGGTATGGTCGATGGCTGTCTGCTGATTGTGGACGCGAACGAAGGCCCTATGCCACAAACCCGATTTGTGCTGAAAAAGGCACTTGAGAAGGGGTTGCGTCCAATTGTGCTGGTCAACAAGATTGACCGTCCCCAGGCCGACCCGCACGGGGCGATCGACAAGGTATTAGATCTTTTCTTAGAACTGGGTGCAGACGACGATCAGTGCGATTTCCCTTACTTGTTTGCTTCGGGTTTGTCAGGTTTTGCGATCGAGCAGCTTGAAGATGAGCGGGTTGACATGAAGCCTCTCTTCGATGCGTTTTTGCGTCACGTTCCGCCACCCGTTGGTGATCCCGAAAAGCCGCTCCAGCTTCAGGTCACGACGCTTGACTACTCCGATTATCTAGGCCGGATTGTAATTGGCCGGATCCACAACGGAACTTTGCGGATGGGGCAACAGGCGGCTCTATTACGTGAGAACGGTGACATTGTGAAAGCCAAGATCACAAAGTTGATGGGCTTTGAAGGTCTGAAGCGGATTGATGTAGAAACGGCTTCTGCCGGAATGATTGTGGCGGTTGCTGGTTTTGCAGATGCCAATATTGGTGAAACGATCGCCGATCCTGAGCAGCCTCAAGCACTGCCACTGATTAAGGTAGACGAGCCAACCTTGCAAATGACCTTCTGGGTGAATGACTCGCCCTTTGCTGGTCAAGAAGGTACTTTTGTCACCTCGCGTCAATTGCGCGATCGCCTCCTGCGAGAACTCGAAACCAACGTTGCTCTCCGCGTTGAAGAAACCGACTCACCCGATCGCATGCTGGTGTCGGGTCGGGGTGAATTGCACCTCGGCATCTTGATTGAGACGATGCGCCGTGAAGGTTATGAGTTTCAGGTTTCTCAGCCACAGGTGATTTACCGCGAAGTGAATGGTCAGCCTTGCGAGCCTTACGAGACACTGGTGCTGGACGTACCAGAAGAATCGGTGGGTGGTTGTATCGAGCGTCTCGGCCAACGCAAGGCTGAAATGCAGGATATGCAGATTGGTTCCAATGGTCGTGGGCAGCTTGAGTTTGTGATTCCCGCACGGGGTCTGATTGGCTTCCGGGGTGAGTTTATGCGCCTGACCCGTGGTGAAGGCATCATGAACCACAGCTTCTTGGATTACCGACCAATCGTGGGTGAAATTGAAGCACGCCGCAATGGTGTTCTAATTTCCTTTGAAGAAGGGGTGGCTACCTTCTACGCCATGAAGAACGCCGAAGATCGTGGTGTTTTCTTTATCAAACCTGGTGTCAAAGTGTACAAGGGCATGATTGTCGGTGAGCACAACCGTCAGCAAGATCTTGACCTGAACGTTTGTAAGACGAAAGCGTTGACTAACCACCGGGCTTCTGGCGGTGATGAACTGGTGCAGTTACAAGCTCCGGTTGAGATGAGCCTCGAGCGGGCATTGGAATATATTGGGCCTGACGAGTTGCTGGAAATTACTCCAGAAACGATTCGGATGCGGAAGATGGCCAACGCCAAGAAGTTAGCAAAACGCTAAGTTTTTAGGATTTGGGTATGGCATAAAAAAGGGGCTGGAATTATTTCCAGTCCCTTTGCTTTTTAAGAGTGTCTCAACTTTAGACAGGGTTGTAATGCCCCAGGTTGCCTTCCTCAAACTGGCGGTTTGAAGTACGAGAGGGGTCAAACCCTTCGTTACGCACCCGCCGACGTAGATCGCCTGCATCAAACGAGGCGCGTACGGCTTCATCGGGACTGATCTTACCCAGCAGCACGAGTTCGCAGAGTGCCTGGTTCATGATCTGCATGCCTTCAGTGCTGTCGATCTCCATTAGCTGGAAGGCTTCTGTCTCTTCGCCCTTGAGCAGATAGTCTGCCATTGCCGGGGTATTGATCAAAATCTCGTGAACGGCTGTCCGTCGTCCATCGGTGGTTGACACTAATTGCTGTGCAACAACCGCAATCAAGGATTCCGTAATCTGAATCCGCATTGCGGTCTGCTCATCCGGCGTGTAAATGTTGAGCAAACGGTTAAGTGCCCCGATCGCGTTCCGAGTGTGCAAGGTACCGAGTACCAGGTGACCTGTTTGTGCGGCTTTAAGGGCAGTATCGACGGTGACGCGATCGCGCATCTCACCGATTAGAATCACATCTGGGTCTTCCCGCAAAACGGAGCGGAGCGCGTGCTGAAACTCAAGCGTGTGCAAACCTACTTCCCGTTGGCTGATCAGACAACGCTGTGAAGTATGCACATATTCAATCGGGTCTTCGATCGTGACAATGTGGCGACTCCCATTTTCATTCAAATGGCGAATCATGGCCGCTAGCGTTGTTGATTTACCAGACCCCGTTGGGCCTGTAACCAGAATTAGACCCTGTGGCCGCATCACCAGATCAGAGAGTACCCAGGGCAGTCCCAATCCTTCTAAAGAGGGGACATCGAGCGAAATCAAACGCAAGACCATCGCGCCGCCATTTAATGACTCAAAGCAGTTGACCCGGCAGCGGAGGAAACCTGGATAAAAAATGGCCGTATCAAGTTCTTTGTCGCGGGCAAACACTTCACGCTGATGAGGGGTCAAAATTTCATGCAAGTAGTGTTCAAACAGCTCTGGCGTCACCGTCGGCTGGTCGCGCGGTTGAGTCATTTCCCCGCGGATTCGGAAACGGGGCAAGTCGCCGACGCGAATATGAATATCTGAAGCGTGGCGAGCATGCGCATCTCGCACCATTTGCTCAATCGTAGAGGCAGGGCGAGCGCTGACTGGTGTTGCAGCCGTGGGCGGTGGAGGTGGCACAACAGCTGCATGATCTTGAGCACGAGCGGAGGGTGCTGGTGCTGGTGGTGGAGTTGACTGAGAAGGTCTTGGTGGGGGAGGCGGATTCATAAACGGTATAGATTAAATTGTTTAGCAGTGGATGGGTAACCTAACTGCATTAGTTAGGAAACGTGAATCCGAAAAGCCTGTGACGACCAGGAATGGATTCAGACACCTCATGTCAAATATCCAATCATTGTACCGAGGCTATCGAAAGCCGCGTTGATTCATATCACGAACGATACACAATTCTGATGACGCAGACAAACCGTATTGCAAACTGGTTGGAGAAACGTTGGGTTGCCCCTTCTTTTAGTGGCTGGCTACTGTCTGGATTTGTCGCTTTTTTCTTTATTGCTGCAACAAATACCTTGACGGGATGGCTCTATGTTTTGAGCGGGGTTGGGGCCGCTCTGCTGTTAATTGCAGCTATTTTGCCCCGCCGAAATTTGCGATCGCTCCTGATTCGACGGGAACCGCTACAGCCTGTTAGTGCGGGTGAAAACTTAACCGTTGAAGTGCTGGTCGAAAATCCGACGCCTGTAGCAAAAACGCTGCTAGAAATTCACGACACTCCGCCTGCTGTGCTGGGTAAAGCAGCGAGTCAGGCGATCGAGGTAATTCCGTCCAAATCCGTCTATCACTGGACGTATGACTTGCCGACTCAGCGCCGTGGCGTTTATCGCTGGCAGCACTTGAAGTTAAGAACCGCTGCCCCGTTGGGCTTGTTTTGGTGTGGGCGATTGCAACTCGCTAAAGCCACAGCAATTGTGTATCCCATGGTTTTGCCGCTGGGGCACTGTCCCCTGATTGACCAACTGGGCAGCGATAACAGCGTGCAGATTTGGAGTGATCGCTATCCTGAAGCGGCCAATGAGGGCTTAACGCGATCGCTACGGCCTTATCGGTGGGGCGACCCAACCCGTCTGGTGCATTGGCGCAGTAGTGCCCGTTATGGTGAGCTACGGGTGCGGGAACTGGAAATTTTTTCCGGTGGACAAGAACTGGTCATTGCGCTTGACAGTTCAGGGGGATGGTCGTTTGAGCCACAGCAGGAAACTCCCCTCTCTGAGACGTTTGAGCAAGCCGTTATTGTTGCCGCATCGCTCTATTTCTATGCGCTTCAGCAAAAAATGACGCCTTATCTATGGACACCGGAAACAGGTTCTCTACAAGGAAATGCAGTGGTGCTAGAGGCGTTAGCGGCGATTCAACCCAATTCAGGGAATGCCGCGATCGCTCCATTGCCAAACCAGCCTGTGATTTGGTTGACCCAAAACACAGCAACCATCGGGCAGTTGTCTCAGGGGAGTCGGTGGATCTTGTGGCCAGGTGAAGCCGGTTTAAGTGACGCAGAGCCGCAGGAGCGATCGCTCAGCAGTGCCTTACCTGGCATATTGCTGGACTTTGAGACATCGCTACAACAGCAACTACAACAGCCCCCTACGTTTCTGAGGTAGAACGGCTACTAGCTCCAGTGAATCCCGATCGGAATTGCCAACTCTAGATGACGGAAGCCGTTAGTATATCGGTATGGAAGAAATCCCCGCTGAATTTTGGCAAGCCGTCGAACAATTTAACCAGCGCCAGTTTTATGCCTGCCATGACACCCTGGAGGCGATTTGGATGGAAGCACCTCAGCCTGATAAAAGGTTTTATCAGGGCATTTTGCAGGTTGCGGTTGGCCTCTATCACTTTGGCAATCTCAACTGGCGCGGAGCCGTGATCTCAATGGGGGAAGGGCTGGGTCGGTTACAACATTACTTGCCTGACTATGCCGAAATCGATGTTGAAAGCTTTGTAGATGAAACCAGTCAGCTCTTAAAGGTGCTGCAAGCAGAAGGAGCCGATAAGGTTGCCGATCTTTTGCAGCAGATCACCCAAACGGATGAAACCCGCGATCGCAGGCTCCTTTTTCCGGTTCTAAAGCGATTAGCGTGAAACATTTCTGGGGTGTCAGCGTCTATTGAATTGGTTGATTTGTGTTTCGTTTCGTAGAAAAGCCGAACATTTTTTAACAAATTGGGTAGACTACTTTAAGGTAAAAAGTAGGTCTGTCTGATTAATCAACTGCCTCTCACCTGCCTCTTATGAAAGCTCTTTTGCCGATGCGACCAACGATTTGCCTTATGAAAAATGTTCGTGCTGTAGCTGGTTTAGCTGCGATCGCTGTGTTAGCAAACGGTGCGATCGCGAGTTTTTCTCAGAGTACTGCCAGGGCACAAGCGCCCCAGCTGGGTTCTCAAGCTTTAACGTTGCGCTCTGATGTGCAAGAGGCCAACGCTAAGACAGGTGTGATTACCGCTCGCGGTAACGTGCAGATTTTTTATCCAGCTCGACAAATTCAGGCGACAGCAGCTCAGGCGCAGTATTTCAGCCGGGAACGTCGTATCGTGTTGAGCGGCAATGTGTATGTGCTGCAACAAGGCAATAGCTTACGCGGTGAGACTGTAACCTATTTAATTGATGAAGGTCGCTTTGTGGCATTGCCTCAAACACCGAAGCAGGTCGAGTCGATTTATCTGGTGCCCGAAGCAACGCCAGTCGCGTCACCTTCCCCTGCTGCACCCTTTAGCGCCAATCCCCAAATTCAAACCCCAACAAAACCTCAACCTAAGACTAACCCGTAGGTTCTCACGGTTTGGTAGGATTAAGAGCGGTTGTTTGGTCTCAGCTAAGAATTGAGGTGAGCGTTGAAAATTGCTTTGGAAAACGTTCATAAGTCGTATGGACGCCGCTCGATTGTTAGTCGTGTCAGTCTCTCTGTGTCGCAGGGTGAGGTGGTTGGTCTTCTGGGGCCAAACGGAGCAGGTAAAACAACGACGTTTTACATTACGACTGGGTTAGAGAAGCCAGACGAAGGTAAGGTTTGGCTCAACACCCTGGACATTACCAATATGCCGATTCACAAGCGCGCTCAGTTGGGGATTGGCTATCTGGCGCAGGAGGCGAGCATCTTTCGGCATTTGACAGTGCGCGAAAATTTGATGCTGGTGATGGAGCAAACCGATGTGCCCCGGCGGGAATGGGAATCGCGACTGCGAGCCCTACTGAAAGAATTTCGTCTGGAGAAAGTCGAGCATTCTCTGGGTATTCAAGTCTCTGGAGGTGAGCGGCGGCGGACTGAGTTGGCCAGAGCGCTAGCATCGGGGCGTGACGGTCCCAAGTTTTTGCTGTTAGATGAACCGTTTGCTGGGGTAGACCCGATCGCAGTGGCTGAGATTCAGCAAATTGTGGCAAACCTGCGCGATCGTCAGTTAGGGATTTTGATTACCGATCACAATGTGCGTGAAACGCTTGCCATTACGAATCGGGCGTACATCATGCGTGACGGTCAAATTCTTGCATCTGGTAATGCAGAAGAGTTGTACAGTAATCCCCTGGTGCGTCAGTACTATCTGGGTGATAGTTTTCAGCTCTAGCATTCTTGCTATTCTGAGTTGATGGTTGCTCGATTTCCTCTCACTTTTTTTGCTTATGGCGATTGGTCTAGCGAAAGCCAAATTTTCTCTCAATCCCCTCGCGTGGCTGGGCGTTCCAATTATGGATCGCTACATCATCGGTGAGTTGATTCCGCCTTTTCTGTTTGGGGTTGGCGCGTTTTCGTCGATCGGGGTCGCCATTGGGGTGCTGTTTGACCTGATGCGGCGCATTACCGAGGCCGGTCTTTCACCGTGGATTGCGATCGAAGTCTTTTTTCTCAAACTCCCCTACTTTCTGAGTCTGTCGTTTCCAATGGCGCTGTTGCTTTCGTGCCTGATGGTGTACGGCAGGCTTTCAAGTGATAGTGAGTTAATTGCCCTCCGCAGTTGTGGCATTAGTGTATTTCGCTTGGTGGTGCCAGCCCTGCTGTTGGGTTTGGTAATGACGGGGGTGATGTTTGCGTTTAACGAAGCTGTCGTGCCAGCGGCCAACCGTCAAGCCACCTTCACAATGGAGCGTGCCCTGCGGGGCAAAGACCCAACCAGTTTTCGTGAAAAAGATATTCTCTATCAAGAGTTCGGCAGAATTGAGCGGGAAGACGGGCGATCGAAGAAAGGTCTATCGCGGTTATTTTATGCTAAAGAATTTGATGGTCAGCAGATGCTAGGCTTGACCATCTTAGATTTTTCTCAGACGGGGCTGAACCAAATTGTCGCTGCCAAGTCAGCAGTGTGGAATGACGAGCAGAGCAGTTGGGACTTTTTTGACGGCACCATTTATGTGATTGATCCGAACGGGTCTTATCGTAATATTGTGCGCTTCGATCGCCAACAGTTGAAATTACCCCGCGCTCCCCTCGACATTGCCAAGACCAGCACTGACCCGATTGAGATGAATATTGCTGAGATTCAGCGGTACCTTGATACGGTTGGCGAAAATAGTAGCCGCAAGGAAGTACGCAAATTGCGCCTGCGGATTGACCAAAAAGTTTCCCTTCCCTTCGCTTGTCTAATGTTTGCTCTCATCGGCTCGACATTAGGCGTGACGCGGCAACGTTCTGGGCGGAGAGCAACCAGCTTTGGGGTGAGCCTGATTTTAATTGTGGGCTACTACTTGTCAACGAGCATCTGCGAAGCCTTTTACTCGTTTGATGTGCTGACTCCGTTTATGGCTGCCTGGTTGCCGACGATGATTGGCTTTGCTGCGGGGATTATTTTGTTATTTCGTCGGAATCAATAACCGTTCGCTGGCAAATCGTTCATTGTGAATTGCCTGGACGATCCAGTTTTTAATTGGTTGGTTGAGGCAGTAATTTTGCTAATTTCTAGTTCATGGCCTTCTTCTAACAAAACGACTCTGCGCCTCTTTTGCAAGAGCAGAGGTACAGAGTCACAATCTTGATGGATTCGTGTTTCCTAACAAAGCGGGAGCTTTACCATCTCAACCAAACTAATCCCTAAAAGTGGCGAATGATTGCGTCAGCAAATTCTGAGCATTTGAGGGGTGGTTCGACGGGTGGTTCCATCAAGCGGGCCAGGTCGTAGGTCACTTCACGGTTTGAGATCGCGGTGCCAATGCCCTTCTTGATCAGGTCGGCGGCTTCTTGCCAACCCATATACTCCAGCATCATGACACCAGAGAGAATCAAAGAACCAGGGTTGACCCGATCGAGTCCTGCATGTTTGGGGGCAGTGCCATGAGTTGCTTCAAAAACAGCGCATTCATCGCCAATGTTTGCTCCTGGTCCCATCCCCAGACCACCCACGATCGCCGCTGCCGCATCGGATAGATAATCACCGTTCAGGTTCATCGTCGCCAGAATCGAGTACTCATCAGGGCGAGTTTGAATCTGCTGAAAAATGCTGTCAGCAATCCGGTCATTCACCATGATCTTTTCTTTCCACTGACCGCTGCCATGAGTCTCCCAAATGCTGTCTAAGACGGCTTTGACTTCTGCGCAAGTTTTCTCCCGCTTTTCGGGTGTCATCGCGTCGTAGCCCGGTTCGATCATGCGGGCGTTTTCCTCTAAGGTGATATCTGGATTTTTTTCTTTGTTGCTCAAAATCCAGGATTCGCGCTCAGTCACACATTCGGCTCTAAATTCGCTGGTGACAAGCTCATAGCCCCAATCTCGAAAGGCTCCTTCGGTGTACTTCATAATGTTGCCCTTGTGAACTAGGGTCACCATTTGCTTTTCTTTGGGGAGCCGCAGTGCATGCTTCATGGCCCGCCGCACCAGACGTTGAGATCCAGATTTGCTGATGGGTTTTATGCCAATGCCTGCATCAAGGGGAATTTGCTTTTTGCCGTGTTCGGGTGTTGCTGGGATCAAGTCTTCGTTGAGCAGTTTGATCAGGCGATCGCACATTTCAGTGCCTTGCCGCCACTCAATCCCCAAGTAGATATCTTCGGTGTTCTCCCGATAAATGATGACATCAAGCTTTTCAGGGGTTTTGTGGTTTGAGGGGGTGCCGGGGTAATACTTACAGGGGCGAACACAGGCATAGAGATCAAAAATTTGCCGCAGAGCCACGTTTAAGGAGCGGATCCCTCCTCCAATCGGTGTGGTCAACGGCCCTTTGATGGCAACCCCGTACTCACGAATTGCTGAAAGGCTGTCTTCGGGAAGGTATTGATAGGTGCCGTAAACATCACAGGCTTCATCACCCACGTAAATTTTGAACCAGGTGATTTTGCGTTTCCCACCGTAAGCTTTTTCGACAGCGGCATCAAAAACTTTTTGAGATGCAGGCCACAAGTCAACGCCAGTTCCATCCCCACGAATGAAAGGAATAATTGGATGATCGGGAACCTGCGGTTCGCCATTTTTGAATGTGATCTTTTCACCTTCAGTGGGTGGGGTAATTTTTTCGTACATCCTTGAAGACTCCCGATAAGACAGTGGCTCGCCAAAATGGGCTGACCGATAAGGAGAACCTTATCAGTTGCAGTAAGATACTACAGCCAATGAGGTGAGTGTGTAACTGACTTGGCAATTTTGTTCAGTGGGCTACCAATTTCAGGTGGGAGACGCTAGGGATGCAGACGAATCGGTAACTCTAAGGTAAAAGTGGTTGCTGCGGGAGAGCTATCGAGGTAAATTGACCCACCCAGGCGTGCGGCTAGTCGTTTGACCAAAGCAAGACCTAAGCCGATGCCGCTAAATCTCCAGGGATCGTTACTCGGAATGCGATAAAACCGCTCAAAAACGCGATCGCGCTCCGCTTCAGGAATCTCAATCCCTGAGTTTTTGACCCCAATTTGAATTTGCTGACGCTGATGCCGCGCTATCACAGTAATCGTTTCGCCATCAGGGGTGTATTTGCAAGCGTTGGTGAGTAGCTCGGTTAAGATGCGCTCCAGGTAAGATAGGTCAGTGACCAGCGGTGGCAACTCGGTCGCGAGGTCATAAACCAGCGTGAGGTGTTGACTTTCAAAGCGATCAAGAAACGGCTCGACCGTGTGGGGAATTAACGCCAGCAAGTTAATTTGGGTCGGCATTAAGGGTTCGGTAGCCGCATCAATCCGTGTTAGCTCAAGCAAGTCATTGACGAGTTGGGTTTCACGTTGGCACTCTTCCTTCAAAATTTGGAAGTAGCGATTGGCAGGTAAGCTTTCATTCGTTAACACATTGGCACGAGACAACATGACTTCTAACATTTGAGTTGCCATCCGAATGTTAGAGAGGGGGGTTCTGAGTTCGTGGGAAATGGTGCTGAGAAAATCGTCTTTGAGCAAATTCAACCGCTCTGATTCGGTAAGCTGCCTCAATGATTCTTGATACAGACGGGACTGACGCAGGGCGATCGCGCATTGGTTGGCAACCTGCTGCACCAGGCGAATTTCTAAATCGTCAAAGGCTTGCTCATGCGGGCGAAATAACAAGATGTTGCCGAGTACACTCTGATCATCAATTAGCGGGCAACTCAAGATTGCGAAATTTTGTGGAGTTCCGCGAATAATAGAGGCAGACGGTAAGGCACAAAAGTGAACGTAGTGACCCTGCAAAAGCTGAGCATGAATTTCGGCATTGTGAGTCTTAATTGGAATCACAGTCCCTTCAGCAGCTTGTACATGAGCGGAGCGAATATGCTCACGGAAGATAACGCAGGCTTGCTGATCGTGGTTGTAGTAACCAATATCGCAGCAGTCGAGCAGTAGCTCGTTAGCCAGTTCCTGCACCGCAATTTGAATAATCTGGGCTTCATCCAGGCTCTCACGCACTTTGTCGATGATGCGTCGCAGTAAGTCTTCAAACCGAAGGGCTTGTTGGAGTTGAGCGGTGCGCTCCTCAACTTGGGACTCAAGGTTGCTGTTGAGCGTTTGGACTTGTTGGTACAGTTCAGATTGCTGAATGGCGATCGCGAGTTGATCGGCGATCGCGGAGGCCAAATCTAACTCCCATTCTTGCCAGTTCCAATTTGGCTGCTGACGACAGAGGCTCAGGCTACCCCAGACCGTAGACCGCGCTAACACTGGGAAATGCAACCAACTGCCGGTAAAAACTTGGGATTGGGAGCTATCTGTAGTATTCAAGGTGGCTGCATAATCGTGGATCTGCACGAACTCACCCTGCCGGAGTTGAGCCATGCCCCAGTTTTGCTCGTCTTCTACCGACAGGCCCAACGCATCAGGCAAATCAGAGTCTTTGCGGTAGCTGGCTACGTTCAACCAGCGCATCTGATAGGGTAAAGACTGAAAAATTTCGACGCGATCGATCTCCAATAAGCGTCCCACTTCAGTGGTTGCTGTCGCAAAAATGGTGTCAAGGTCGAGCGAATTGCGAACGCTTTGAATAATGCGATTCAGCAGTCGTTCTTTTTGAGCTTGCTGCTGGGTTTGTTGGTATAGCTCTGCTTGATGAATGCCGATCGCCAGTTGAGTACTAAGTTGCTGCAATAGCTGCCGATTTACTTCATTCCACGGGCGGGCGCTGCTGCACTGATGCACAATCAGCAAGCCCCAGAGATTATGGCGTACCAAAATGGGTAGCACCAGCAACGCTCGGACTTGATAGTGCTGCAACATTTCGGCATAGCACGGTTCAATATCAGCCGTTTGCACGTCGTCGATACTGTGAATGCGCCCACTCCGATAGGCAGTCAGCATATCCTCTCGAAAACAGGGATCATCGATCTCTTGATCAAGGATGGAGGGAATCTCTTCTTCAGTAGCCTCAGCCACGACTCGACCCGTCCAGGTAGGGCTAAATCGAAAAATGATGACCCGCTCTGCCTGCAAAAACTGTTGCACCTCTTCAACCGTGGTAGACAGGATGTAGTTTAGGTTGAGCGATTGTCGAATATTTTGTGCGATCGCCCCAATCAAGCGCTCTCGGTGAATCGTTTGTTGTTCGCGTTGCAACATTGACTCTAGTGCTAAGGCTGCTTGCTTGCGCTCGGTTGCATCGGTGCTAACTGAGACGCCCACCCAACTATCGCTAGACGGGTCATAACGGGCAATACAACTGCAATTGATCCAACGGTAGCTGCCATCTTTGTGTTGAAAGCGGTACTCAATGGTGCATGGGAAACCAGCCATCAACTGATAGATAGCAGGGCGAATAATACTTTGCTTTTCCTCAGAGGGAATGCGAGATGCAAAGAGCGTTGGGTTGGCAATCAATTCATCTGCGGTGTAACCAAAAATGGCGACACTGCCTGCCGAGAGAAACTCGTATGACCAATTCAAATCAGAGTGCAGGCGAAATCGCCCGATCGCACAGAGGGCATTGTTTAGAATGTCAGACAAACTGGCCTGAGATCGCTGCAATTCAAGTTCTAAATACTTGCGCTCGGTAATATCTTCGGTAACGGTGACAACTTGCCACCCCGCTTCATTGGGATGGCGATGGGAGGTGAGGGAGTCCGCAATCCAACGAAGCTGCCCGTCTTTACGACGAATCCGATATTCAACCCGTAATGGCTGCTCTGCAAAGATGCTCTCATACATCTGTTCGATCACAAATTGGTCTTCGGGCAGTAAGCACTGCGTCCAAAGAGCGGGTGATGCAAACAGTTCTTTGGGAGAGTACCCAAAGATGGTGGTATGCGCCGCCGAGAGAAACTCATACCGCCAAGTGCGATCGCCAAATACGCTAATGCAACAGATAGAAGCACTGGCATAGTTAAGGATGCTATTTAACGTGTCGCGGTAGATATGCAAATCCGCTTCCAGTTGTTTGCGCTCAGAAATGTCTCTCAGCACGCCTAAAATTTGAGCTACTTGGCCCGCCGCGTCTAATAGGGGAATATATTCAACTGCAATCGTGTGAGTGTCACGCGTCCCCCAACAAGGCACTTCGCCGCGCTGAGGAGATTTACTTTCTACCGCCAGCCTGAGAAGCGGTAAGTAATGCTGTGTGAGATCGGGGGTGAAACTTTCTGCATCGCTGCGACCCAATAGGTCATTGTGAGAGACTGCAAGAAGCTGTATTCCTGCTTCACTAATAAATTGATATTTCAGCTCAGCATCGTATACGACAAATGCCTGGTGAAAATGCTTGACCCAGAGCTGAAATGTAGGGTGGTTCAAGAAGGTTTGATCGACAACCGAAGCCGAAGTCGTAACCCCATCTTGATTGTCTGGCGTTGAAGATAACTCATCAGGTGAAATCGGCTTCTCATTTGGATTCATATATCGTCTTCCCTTGCTTCCCACAGGACAAGGGTTTATAGACATTCATAATGTTTGGTTTTACGGATGCTCTTAGGCGGAACGACCTGATGATGCTTAACACTCATGCAACTAAAAAGATAGTAGGCAATAGGCAAACCATCGCGATTGCACATGAAACTGTACGATTTCGATTGCACATTAAGCAGTAGTCGTTTCAATTAACTGAAACATCCCCCCCAGGGGGGGTATTGCTGCAAAGCTATGTGAAATTTGAACAACTTATAGAAGCAAATTTTTTTAGTTAGAACACTTATCGAATACCGTATCCATAGAGGCTTTTGAATGCCATACATGGGTAAGCGCCTCAGTCATCGTTGCTACAAAACAGACGGACTGAACTTAGCACACCTAATGACCGTGAATCCTCAGTGTAGCCTGCGCTTTTGCTAGATGCCTACAGTTGTCTCACCGAGAAATAAACCAGAAGAAAATATATGAGAGTCTATCTGAGCCAGTATTTCAGTAAAGGGTTTGTGAATAACGACGAGTAATCTCTGAGACAGCCTTTTAACTGTGCCCTCAGAGAACATTTCGAAGCGACTAAAAGCTGCCCTAAATGGATGCTGGCGTTTTACCTAGGCTTGCTGAGAGTTGATGTACTTCCACCAGCGATTGAGCGGGACGTAGACAATGGGTGCCCAGAGGCTACTGAGAATAGCAGAACTCAGAGCAATCAGTTGGTGATAAGTCCAAATGTCCAGTAGCGATCGCGATCGGTCTGGCAGCAAGGTGTACTGTAAAGCGGTGACTGTTTCTGAAACTACAGCCATGCCAAAGGTAATTAATGCAATGGAGATGAAATCTTCTTGTAAGTAACGCTCTTTACGAATTAAAGATGTCAAAACCCCAACAACAACCAGGCTCAAAACGTGGGTGGGTTGCTCGGCGGTCATGCCATCTTGAATTAAGCCCAAAACGACACCTGCTAAGGCCGCTTGCAGAGGCGATCGCTTCACACTCCAGGCCACCACCCAAATCAGTAACCAGTTTGGCCCGATGCCTGCCAACTCCATTCCGACGAAGCGAGTTGGTAGCACAAGTAGGCACAGCAAAACAGAACCTGCTGTCACTAAGCAGTTTAGGATCGTCGGTGTAAAAATCCTCTGATTGAGAGAATTACCTATAGAATCGCTTTTCATGGGGTCGTTCCACCAGTAGAGCGATCGCCCCGCTCATTACAGGAAGAGCCACCTGCTGTCTGACGGTTTTGGTAAATAACAGCCCACTCTAAGGAGTTAATTGGAGCTGAAAGATTAATAACGGCTTCTGGTGCTGGGCTTTTGCTTAAGTCAACTGATTCAACTCGCCCAATTGGTAGGCCAGCTGGAAAAAAGCAACTAAAGCTAGAGGTAACAACGACATCGCCACGACGAACATCTGGAACTTTGTCAAAAAATTCCATCACAGCTCGGTTTGCAGACGTGCCACGGGCATAACCCATAAATCGACTACGGCTGATAGTTGCCCCAACGCGGCTGGACGGATCACTGAGCAAGAGTACGCGAGATGTATTAGGGCTAACTTCAAAAATGCGCCCAACCACCCCTCCTGGTGCGACAACAATATTGCCTGGTGAGACACCGTCAGATTTGCCGCGCCCAAGTATAACCTGTTGCCACCAATGGTCAGCACTGCGACCGATGAGTGGCGCAGCCAGCCCTTGTTGTTTTTGATCGCCTTTAAAGTCAAGTAGATCGCGCAACTGCTGGTTTTGACTTTCCAGTTCTTCCAGACGTTGCTGATATTCTTGTAACTTAGCGTCTCGCAAAACAGCTTCTGACCACAGAGGTGGCTGAAATGGACGGGCTAAAAGACGATAGATTTCGTAGATCAGCCCCCCATTGGTTTGCTGCAAAAAAACGCCTACCCCTAGCGCTAGCATCGCCAGCACTATGTAACCTCGGTGTCGATCCCACCAACGACGCAGCGAATACATCAAGCAGCTATACCTTGTTTGTGGAAGTAGTGAAACAATTCTTTACAACAAGAATCTGTTCGATAATATCTAGCAAAATGGCACCCTTGTCCAGTGTGGCGCACTAGAAATTGCGCGATCGCCCACTAAATACCCGCTCAAGTTGTTTGAAGTTTTCGAGAACTCGTCCGGTACCGAGTACAACACAGCTTAATGGGTCGGCAGCGACATGCACGACAATGCCTGTTTCATGGCTGATGAGCGTGTCTAGCCCCTTAAGCAATGCCCCACCCCCAGCCAGCATGATGCCGCGATCGATGATGTCAGCAGCGAGTTCAGGCGGAGTCCGTTCTAAGGTGCGCTTAACAGCATCAACAATGACGGAAAGCGGTTCTGCCATACTTTCTCGGATCTCGGCGCTCTTTACGGTCACTGTTCGTGGCAAACCTGAGAGCAAGTGAAGACCACGTACTTCCATCGTAGCGTCGTCATCAACTGGGTAAGCCGAGCCAATCATAATTTTGATTTCTTCTGCGGTGCGTTCACCGATGACCAGGTTATGCACCTTCTTCATGTATTGGGAGATCGATTCGCTGAGTTCATCTCCGGCCACACGGACTGACTCGCTCAGTACCGTACCTTGCAAACTGAGAACTGCAACTTCAGTCGTACCACCGCCAATATCGATGATCATGTTGCCGGTTGGCTCTGCCACGGGCAGACCAGCCCCGATCGCCGCCGCCACTGGTTCGTCAATCAGGTAAACATCGCGCGCACCCGCCTGAGAAGCGGCATCCATCACAGCCCGACGCTCAACCCCGGTTACCCCACTGGGGATGCCAATCACGACACGAGGGGCAACTAAGGTTTTCCCTTCGTGAACCCGAGAGATAAAATGCTTCAGCATTAACTCGGCGGTGTCAAAGTCGGCGATCACCCCATCGCGTAATGGGCGTAACGCGACCACGTTTCCAGGCGTCCGACCAAGCATCCGCTTTGCGTCTTCTCCAACTGCTAGTGGCACTTTTTCATCTTGATCGATGGCAACCACAGAAGGCTCTTGCAACACAATACCTTTGCCAGAAACATAAACCAATGTGTTTGCAGTGCCCAGGTCAATTCCCATGTCACGGGAAAGATGAAAACGGTTAAAAACGCCCACGATTCTTTTGCCTCAGAATAATCAGTCGTTGTACGTAGCAGTCAGGGTTCGTAATCTAATCAACAGTGAATAGTATTACGATTTGGATCTAGAGTCTAGTCATTTAGTTAAAAGTTGGGGCTGATAGGAGCAAAGGGGGCAAAAAGCTTTAATCATGGGAGAACGGTCGAAGTCTTTATCTATTTAGCGATCCCGCTCTTGAAAATCTATTTCACTCAAGTCAGCTCCTATCCGGATCATACTGGAATAATCAAACTTTGGACGGTTGTTAACCATTCATTTTGCTGCATTTCTATATAGGAATTAAAATTTCTTTATCCAGCAAAAATTTTGTGATATTGATAAACCATTTGTAGTTCCTGGTTTGAGTGATTATAAGTGTTAAAGAAGGGGTAGTAAGTAACAGTTCAAATGCTTATTTAAAGCTTGACTATGCTGATAAATCAAGAGCTGTTAAATTGCCTAAATCAGATAAAAATTTCGGTAATTTGTTTGAGTTGAATCAATGAAAGAAGTTGGGGGACGGCAAAAAATTATGCTTGCGGTTTCAGGGTTTGTCGCTTTGGCGATCGCCCTACTGATTGGCGAGCGTTTTCAAGAATCACAGCCTATACAGCCAGCAACCAAGCCTACCCCAACCCAAAACAAGGTGGCAGCGATCGCCTCCCCTGCAGTTGTGTCATCTCCCAAGCCTAGCCCAAAGGTGTCTCCTACCCCTAAAAAGTTGGTGGCGCAACCGTCGCCAAAACCAACCCTGACGCAACGTGAACGGGAGCTAAACCAGCAAGCAAAAGCGGCTTTTAATGCGTCTCGCCCATCGGCTGATTCGCTGGTTGAGATGCAAGTTGCGATCGCGGAAGGGGCTGCGGCGCTCACCTTGACGACTACCGAAACCGCGCTGCTGACGGATAAGGAGGGCAAACCCCTCAAACAATTGCCAAAAGAGTCTCGGTATTCAGTGCAACCGGGTGAACGCTCTCTTTACCTGGGTGGTCAAAAACTGCCTCCGGTTGTCTGGCTGGATCCGGGTTTAGGTGGCACCTTTCAATTGGGCGATCGCGTTTATAAAGGACAGTTGCTGCTGGTTTCCGATGCAGGCAAACTCTGGGCGGTTAACACGATTAATCTGCGCCAGTACCTTTACAGTGTGGTGGGTAGTGAAGTTTCCCCCAGTTGGGATATGGAAGCTCTCAAAGCTCAGGCGATCGCGGCGCGGTCTTACGCGCTGACTTATTACTTCAAACCTGTCAGTCCCTTATTTCATCTGGGCGCGAATGAGTATTACCAGGTTTACTCTGGCATTGCCAAAGAGGCGGAGCGAACCCGGCAAGCAGTAGACGCCACAGGTGGGCAATACATTAGCTACAAAGGCGGTGTGGTTGAATCGTTATATGCTGCCTCGGATGACATTGTGGCGGAGGCGTTTCGAGGTAAGGGGATGAGCCAACTGGGTGCTAAAGCACTGGCGGCTCAGGGCTACAAACACCAAGAAATCTTGCAGCACTACTATCCCGGAACGGCAATCGCCCGAATCAAACAGTTTTACGAATAGACACTTTCCCTAAAGAAGCGGCTATCGAACCTGTTGAATCGGGCGATCGAGAACCTAAATTGTGTAGAAGTTACGCTTCGGCTGCGCTAGCGTCGCCGCCACGTCCGCCACTTACCATTACAACAACTTGCTCAGGGTCGTCTAATGCTTCTACTCCAGCGGGTAAAACGATGTCTTTGATGTGTAATGATTGGCCTGAATCGAGGCTTGTTACATCAACCTCAACCGCATCAGGAATGTTGTCAGGGGCGCAACGAATGTTAATTTCATTCATTTGGAGGTCAAGCGAGCCGCCCTTGTTTTTAACGCCATCCGCTTCACCGACAACTTGAACCGGCAAGGAGAGGATCAGGCTGTCCTGAGTGCCAACGGCAAAGAAGCTGAGGTGATACAGATTGTGTTTCCAAGGGTGCGACTGCACTTCGCGTAGGAGTGCTTTGCCTGACCAGGAAATGTCCGCAACTGTGATATCAACGAGCGTGTTGTTGAGCGATGCATCTCGCACAAGTAGCTCAGCTGTTTTTTTGTCAACCGCTAAATCAATCGACTCGGCACCTTTGTGACCATACAAAACAGCAGGAATTTGGCCAGAGCGACGGAGCGCATTAGCTTTGCTGCCTGATGGCCGGGTGTTGCACTTGAGAGATAGTTCCATAACGAGGTCTTTAGGTGTCTTTAACAGTAAACGTGGTCAAACTTAAACTTGCAGGGTTTGATTTTCTGCATTGGGGTAGGGGGAGCCGTTGGTGTAAAGCAACGCCCGTTTGGGGCCATGGATCGGATCTTCGACGATGATAGTCTGATCGCGACTGGCACCTAGCGAAACGATCGCAATCGGCACATCCATTAGCTCAGCCAAAAACTTGAGGTAATGCAACGCCTCTTTTGGCAGGTCATCGAGCGATCGACAATTGGCAGTAGAGCGCTGCCAACCGGGCAAGGTTTCATAAATCGGGGTGCATTGGGCAAATTGCTGGGAGTTGCTGGGAAAATGCTCACAGCGCTCGCCATCAATTTCGTAAGCCACGCACACTTTGATCTCTTCCATCTCGTCAAGCACATCCAGCTTGGTGATTGCCAAACAATCCAAGCCGTTGATGCGAACGGCATATCGACCAATCACGGCATCAAACCAGCCGCAGCGACGTTTTCGCCCGGTGGTGGTGCCAAACTCTGCCCCGCGATCGCACAGATGTTCGCCCATGTCGCCATGCAACTCAGTTGGGAAAGGCCCTTCGCCCACGCGAGTGGTGTAAGCCTTAGCGACCCCAATCACGCGATCAATCATGGTCGGCCCCACCCCGGTACCCACGCAAGCGCCACCTGCAACTGGATTTGAGGATGTGACGTAGGGGTAAGTGCCGTGATCAAGGTCAAGCAATGTTCCTTGAGCGCCTTCGAACAGAATGTTGCGCTTGCGCTGAATCGCGTCGTAAATCTTGAGCGAACTGTCAATCACGTGGGGACGTAGGCGATCGGCGTAACCCAAATACTCTTCAATCACCTCGTCCGCGTTGAGAGGCGGCAGCTCGTATAACTTTTCGAGAATGACGTTTTTGTATTCAATCGTCCAGCGCAGCTTTTCTTGCAACAAGTGAGGCTGCATCAAATCGATCATGCGGATGCCGATCCGTTCTGATTTATCGGCATAGGTGGGGCCAATTCCCCGCCCGGTTGTGCCAATTTTATGACTTCCGCGCCGTTCTTCTGATGCCTGGTCGATCAAGCGATGGTAAGGCATCGTGACGTGGGCAGTCTCGGAAATTAGCAGATTGGTTGTCGCGACCCCCAGGTTTTCGAGTTGATCAAGCTCGCCAATCAAGACTTTGGGATCAACGACCGTTCCCGAACCAATAATGCAATCTGTGTTAGGGTACAGAATCCCTGAAGGAATCAGGTGCAGTTTAAAGACCTGATCCTGCACGACGACGGTATGACCTGCGTTCACACCGCCCTGATAGCGAACCACGACATCCGCCGATTTACTGAGCAAATCGGTGATTTTACCTTTTCCTTCGTCGCCCCATTGGGCACCGATTACAACAACGTTAGCCAAGAGTCTCTAACCGCGCTAGAGTTTGCACAAACGTCTATTATCAGCATTAAGGAATATCGGTGTCAACTTAGATTTGCACTTTTTGAGCTGTGCGCCGATTTCGCGTGGGTGGAATTAATAGATTGAGTTTGGGGCAGGAAGATTGACCGCAGAGATTGAGCTGATAGTGGAAGAGGCAGGCGAACGACTGGATGTTTACTTAGCCGATCAGTTGGCCGATTTTTCACGATCTCGCCTCCAAAAATTAATTGCTCAAGCATTTGTCTCGATTAACCAATCGGTCTGCACATCCAAAAAGATGCTGTTGCAGGCAGGCGATCGCGTTACGGTCACAATTCCTGAAGCGGAACCGTTGGCGATCACGCCGGAGGAAATTCCGCTGGAGGTGCTGTACGAAGACGATGATCTGCTGATTGTAAATAAACCAGCGGGGATGGTGGTGCATCCTTCCCCAGGACATGCGAGCGGGACGTTAGTAAATGCGTTGTTGTGGCATTGTCGCAATGCGGCAGGTGAAAGCACCCTTTCAGGAATTGGCGGTGTGCAGCGTCCCGGCATTGTGCATCGGTTGGATAAGGATACGACTGGGGCGATCGCGATTGCCAAAAATGACCAGGCCCATTTGAATCTGCAACAACAGTTTCAACACAAAACCGCAAAGCGTGACTACTTAGGAGTGGTGTATGGTGCTCCCAAAACTGAGTCGGGGACGGTGAATGCTCCGTTGGGGAGGCATCCCGTGGAACGCAAAAAGATGGCGATCGTGCCTGAAAACCAGGGGGGGCGGTCTGCGGTGACGCATTGGCAAATTCGTGAACGGTTAGGAAACTACACCCTGTTGGAGTTTTCTTTAGAAACGGGACGTACGCATCAGATTCGAGTTCATGCGGCGCATATTGGGCACCCGATTGTTGGTGACCCTGACTACAGCAGTGGTCGGTCAATTGGCGTTAATCTCCAGGGACAAGTACTCCATGCGTGGCGATTGCGCCTGAAACACCCTGTTACTCAGGAGTTGATTGAGGCGATCGCCGAGCCGCCAAAAACTTTCCAAACTCTGCTTGAAATTCTCCAAAATCGGATATCTTAAATAAACTTCAATTACTTATGTGAACTTGTCTTCTTATTTGTTTACAAATTCGCTTCGGGAATGAGAACGGGTGCGCTAGCTGAGTGGATGCCCAGTCTTCCTCTGAAAAAGCGTTTTGAGGAATTGTTAAAAAAATAAAAACAAATAATTTTGTCGTTAATTTCCTCTCGTAAGTGCTTGTTGTGTAAAGAAGTGTAAACATAATTTCTTTTTCGCAATGCTTGAGATCCTTGTCTCGCAAGACTTTGGATGGTTGTTTGCACAGCTTTACCCGCTTTAATAACTTGTAACAGGTAAAGTGCTCGACAGCGTTGTATAAAGAGAACTCGAAGGGCTACATGGCAGGCGAAAGTTAATCAAACGAGCTGATTTTTCTCATTTTTTGTCTCTCATACAAATATGAAATTTTCTCAGATTTCTTAAATGTTCGTTGCGATACGGAAGTGGCGCATTGAACATTGGGGAGGCAAAAGTAAGAGAGGTTGGTGAGTCTGCATTGAAACCTTCACTTTAGACAGAAGCTTTGGCTCTGTTTGTTTTTGAGATAAACCGAACTCAACCATTCATAGGAGAAAAAGTCCATGCTAGACGCATTCGCCAAGGTTGTTTCCCAGGCTGATGCCAAGGGTGAATTCCTGAGCAGCGCTCAATTGGATGCCCTGCAAAACATGGTTAAAGAAGGTAGCAAGCGTTTGGATACCGTTAACCGGATCACTTCCAATGCTTCCACCATCGTTGCCAATGCAGCTCGTGCTTTGTTTGAAGAGCAGCCTCAACTGATCCAACCCGGTGGTAACGCTTATACCAACCGTCGGATGGCTGCCTGCTTGCGCGACATGGAAATCATCTTGCGTTATGTTTCCTACGCTATGTTGGCTGGTGATTCGAGCGTGTTAGATGATCGCTGCCTCAACGGTCTGCGTGAAACTTATCAAGCTCTGGGTGTTCCCGGTGGTTCTGTTGCCGCTGGCGTTCAAAAGATGAAAGATGCAGCTGTTGGCATTGCTAACGATCCTAGCGGTATCACCAAAGGTGATTGCTCTGCTCTGATCTCTGAGCTGGCTAGCTACTTCGATCGCGCGGCTTCTGCTGTTGCTTAATTGCTTTCGTCTTTGGCGATCGATTGTTGCAGTTGGTTAGTGGGTTCACTCCTTCTTTCCTGATTGCAAGCCGCCGAAAGCCAAAGTGAATTTCACTTTAATTAACCACATCAACGAGAACTCTAGGGAGATTTTTTGCAATGAAGACCCCCATTACTGAAGCTATCGCCGCTGCTGATACTCAGGGTCGTTTTCTAAGCAACACCGAGCTGCAAGCTGTAAACGGTCGTTTTGAGCGTGCTGCTGCTAGCTTGGAAGCTGCTCGTGCATTGACTAACAATGCTCAATCTTTGATTGACGGTGCTGCTAACGCGGTTTATCAGAAGTTCCCTTACACCACTCAAATGCAAGGTGCTAACTACGCATCTGATGCACGTGGTAAGGCGAAGTGCGCTCGTGACATCGGCTACTACCTGCGGATGGTGACCTACTGCCTAGTTGCAGGTGGCACTGGTCCTATGGATGAGTACCTGATTGCAGGTCTGGACGAAATCAACCGTACCTTTGACCTGTCTCCTAGCTGGTACGTTGAAGCTCTGAAGCATGTCAAGTCCAGCCATGGCCTGAGCGGTCAAGCTGCTAACGAAGCTAACACCTATATCGACTACGCTATCAACGCGTTGAGCTAGTCGTTAGTTGTTTGCCCGGAAAGGGATTCAGCTACTGGCGGTAGTCGGTTGGTTGTTTACCTTTCCGGGCTTGTTGTATCTGGCTGTTAGCGTTTGGCTTTCAGCTATCAGCTAAATCAAAGCTGTCTTTAAGATAAGAAGATAGCTATGCGCCTGAATGTTAGGGGCAACATCAGATTTTTATTTTGATTTGCTTAAATAATCACTTTAGGCGTTGGTTTTCATGCGGCAAGTGTGTGCGTGCCGATGGTGAAATTAGAAGCTGACTGCTGATTGCTGACTGCTTTCTGCCGTGTTTAACAAGTTCTGTTAGCAACTGGGAGATTTCGTCGTGCCAATTACAGCAGCTGCTTCCCGCTTGGGAACCTCCGCTTATAGCAACGTCAATGCCAACACTCGTGTTGAGCTGCGCCCAAATGCCACTAAGGAAGACATTGAGAACGTCATCCGTGCTGTTTATCGTCAGTTGCTTGGTAACGATTACCTGATGCAGTCTGAGCGTTTAGTCAGTGCAGAGTCGTTATTCCGGGATGGCAATTTCACAGTCCGTGAATTTGTGCGCGCCGTTGCTAAGTCTGAGCTTTACAAGAAGAAGTTCTTCTACAAAAACTTTCAGACTCGTTTGATTGAGTTGAACTACAAGCATCTGCTCGGTCGTGCCCCTTACGATGAGTCCGAAGTGATTTTTCACCTCGACTTGTACGAAGCTGAGGGATACGATGCTGAGATTGATTCTTACATCGACTCACAAGAGTATCAAGACAATTTTGGTGACAATATTGTGCCTTACTACCGTGGCTTCCAGTATTACTCTGGGGCGCGGACAGTTGGGTTTACAAACTTGTTTAAGCTGTATCGCGGTTATGCGAACAGTGATACGTCTCAGGCTGAAGGCAATTTGCCTCACCTGGCTCGCAATCTGGCAAAGAACCAGGCTTCAGTTATTCTTAGCCCATCGGGTAACACAGGAAACTGGGCTTACTTCCGCGCTTCCAATGATGTCGCTCCTGGTAAGTGCCTGGGTGGTTCTTACGGGGAGAGTGGACGCATTTATCGCGTTGAAGTTGCTGCAATTAAGGGTGCTGGGTATCCCAGTGTTCGTCGCAGCAGCACTGCGTTCTTAGTTCCTTATGAGCAACTCTCTGCCAAGATGCAGCAGATTCAGCGGACAGGTGCACGCATCGTTAGTGTGACTCCTGCTTAATTGAGTGAGGGGTGAGGGGTGAGGGGTGAGGTTTTCGCTTCATTCCTGTCTCCTCACTCCTTACTTACTAATAAAAAAATTCTGACAAACTCACTCGTTAGGAGAAGGTTGCAAGATGTTTGGTCAAACAGCCGTTGGCAGCACTGCTAATACCCCCTCTGGAAGCCGGATGTTTCGTTATGAAGTGGTTGGTTTGCGGCAGAGTGCTGAAACCGACAAATTTGGCTACCCCATTCGTAACAGCGGTAGCGTATTTATTACGGTTCCCTACAACCGCATGAATGAAGAGATGCAACGGATTTTGCGGATGGGCGGCAAGATTGTCAGTATCGAACCGTTAACCGCTGCTGAATAATCACTAGAGTTTTGGTTATGGAGCCCATTTCTGAGCAACAGTTTGAGCAAGGGGCAGAGGCGTTGACGGTGCCACAGGCGATCGCCAACTTGAGCCATGACGATTTGAGCTTGCGTTATTACGCCGCCTGGTGGTTGGGTAAGTTTGGTTCCCTACCGGAGGTTTCTCTGGCAGAGCGGAGGGTTGCGGTTGACGCTTTGTTAGAGGCTTTGGAAGATGAATCGGATCGCACCGAGCTAGGAGGTTATCCGTTACGGCGTAATGCTGCACGGGCGTTGGGTAAGTTTAGCGATCGGCGAGCAGTACCCAGTCTCGTTGGGTGTCTAAACTGCTCTGATTTTTATGTGCGCGAAGCGGCGGCTCAATCGCTTGGCATGTTGGGAGATGTGAGTTGCATCGCGCCTTTAATCCGCTTATTAAATGGAGGCGTTGACGCAGCTCAGTTTGTGCCGGGTCGGCCTCATTTAACGCAGCCCTATGAAGCCGTGATTGAGGCTTTAGGCATGTTATGCGCTGGCCAAGCAGCCGAGTTGATTCGCCCATTTGTGAATCACGCTGTTGCGCGGGTGCAATATGCCGCTACGCGTGCCATGTATCAATTAACGCAAGAGGCTGAATATGCTGAGCGGTTGGTGCAGGCTTTGCGGGGTGGTGATGTGCAATTGCGTCGCACGGCTTTGTCTGACTTGGGGGCGATTGGGTATGTTCCGGCGGCTGAGGCGATCGCAACTTCTGCCACTGAGAACAGCTTCAAACTCTTTGCGCTCAAGGGGCTACTAGAGCGTCAGGTTCAGATGGATGCCTCAGATGAGCTGTCAGAACGGGCAATGCAGGTGATGAGCCTGATGGACACTCTCTTGTAGGGTCGCCATCGGGTGATTTTAGACGTGGGGGATGACGGGCAAGCGATGTTCTGTTTTCTCCCGTTGTTCTATTTCAGCCGAGTTGATCGGTGGTGGGATATGATGTCGCGGCATCGGCGGTTTTGTCGTTGTCCTCTGATGCGGCGATCGCCTGTCTTGCTTCTAAGTCTCCTGTCTTGTGTTTACGTTTTGCCACGCTTCGATTGTTTGTTTCCAAGCCCTTTCATCGCTATTGACTGCCGTGACTACTATCTCCTTGACAGAACTGATTCTCGCGATTGAGCAGGCTGATTCTCCAGTGGCCTTGATCAGCGCAGTACGAGCGTTGTCGGCGGCGCGATCGCCCGATGCCATTCCCATGTTGATTCGTGTCTTAGGTTTTAACAACCCAGGGGCGGCGGTAGCTGCCGTCGATGGGCTGGTGCAGTTAGGGGAAGAGGCTGTTGAGCCTCTGCTGGAACAGCTCGATGGTTATAACTATGGGGCGCGTGCCTACGCAATTCGGGCATTGGCGGCGATCGCAGATCCACGCGCTTTAGGCGTTTTGCTTGAAGCGGCGGAGACGGACTTTGCCCCTAGTGTGCGACGAGCGGCCACTAAAGGGTTAGGTTTTCTTGATTGGCACAAACTGCCGGATGAAGCCATTACGCATGGGCAAGCGGCTGCCTTGAAATCGCTGCTTTATATCTCGCACGACCCTGACTGGGCTTTGCGTTATGCCGCTGTTGTAGGGCTGCAAGCTCTCGCCAGCCGCAATGACTCTGCTGAGTTAGTGCGGGTTGTGTTGAATCGGTTAGGGGAGCTGTTGCAGCTGGAGGTCGATGCGGCCACCCGCGCCCGTGTCAGGTTTGCTCAACGCAGTCTGCATATTTGGAGCGATCGCTTGCTTGCTGCGAGTCGCTAGTTTGTTTTCTGTTTCCACTTATCTCTTAAAGCGCCATGTCCATTCCTCTCTTAAAAGTGAACCCGAAGACTCAAAATCAGCGTGTTCCTGGTTATGATGTGCCGGACGAAGATGATCCAAAAATGTATCGGCTCCGCGATTGCATCTCGGATGCGGATGTGGATGCTTTGATCTGGGCGGCTTATCGCCAAATCTTCAGTGAACACCTGATCCTTGAGAGCTACCGCCAACCCTTCCTTGAATCTCAACTGCGAAACCGTGCGATTACGGTGCGCGAGTTTATTCGTGGCCTGGGCAAAAGCGATACGTTCCGTGAACTCATTTGGGATACCAACTCGAACTACCGCCTGATTGATCTAGCAATGAAGCGGTTTTTAGGGCGTGCTTCTTACGGTAAAGATGAGCAAATTGCACTCTCTATCGTGGTAGCGACGAAGGGTCTGCATGGGTTTATCGACAGCATTTTGGATAGCGAAGAATATACCGTTGCCTATGGCGAGGATATTGTTCCTTATCAGCGTCGTCGTCTAGAGGGGCGCCCCTTTAACCTGGTCAATCCACGCTATGGCGATTACTGGCGCACTAAGTTGTTAGAGCGTGAGTTGGCTACCCGGTCTTACTACCAGGTGCGGACTTATCAGGCGGGTGAACTCGATAAGCGCGTGATTCGTCAGGCAATTCCGGCCATGTTTTTAAATATGGCGCGACAAACCCTGGTGCCACAGGTTGACTCTCAGCGCGATGTGGCGCGGGCAACCTCAAGCAGCATCAAGATTCCTGATATGACCCGTAGCTCTGACCTGCCCAAGCCGACGGTGAAGCCAACTAAAGTTGCGCTGCCCTATCGGTATCTGCCAAGCGATCCAAAGGTCGGTAGCAAGTAAGGATGAGATTCTGAATGGAGAATTGTGAAATTGACTGTTCTCCATTCGTTTCGTCACCCACTATTGCCTCTGTTGAAAGTGCGTAGGAATCACGCGATCGCCTTTCACGGATGTTTTCGGATCGCTCCACATTACCTTGGTTTGTTCTTTCCAGCCGTAAACCACTCTAAACTGCACGATCTATGGCTATTCCCCTGCTTACTTACACTCCATCTTCTCAAAACCAGCGTGTTCCAGGCTATGAGGTGCCCAACGAAGACACCCCTTACATCTATCGCCTGGAAGACAGCGTGGATCAAACCACCATTCAAGACCTGATTTGGGCGGCTTATCGGCAAGTCTTGAGTGAGCATGTCATTTTGAAGGCAAGCCGCCAGGAAAACCTCGAATCTCAATTGAAGAATCGTGCGATTACGGTGCGTGACTTTGTGCGAGGTTTGGCGAAGTCTGAAACGTTTCGGACATTAGTGTTAGAAACAAACTCTAACTACCGACTGGTCGAAATTGCACTCAAACGATTTTTGGGTCGCGCTCCCTATGGCAAAGACGAAGAAATTGCCTGGTCAATCAAGATTGCGACTCGAGGTTGGGACAACTTTGTGGATGAGTTGTTAGATAGCGAAGAGTATACGCAGGCATTTGGTGACAATACGGTGCCTTACCAACGGCGGCGTTATCGCGGTCGGCCCTTTAACCTGGTCACTCCTCGCTATGGCGATTATTGGCGCGATCGCCTTGAAGAAAGTCGCTATAAGTGGGGCGACATCAACAACTTCCGCGAAATGGCCCGTTCTGTTCAAGTTGCACCTGTACGGCAAGTCACCGTTAACACGGCGAATATTCGCATTCCAGATACCAGCCGCAAGGATACTCCGTCGGGTGTGCTAGCTTCTGTCAACACTCCGGCAGGGTTTCCGTTGCGTTAGCCTTTTGGCAAGGAGTTTTTCATGACATTACCCATTCTTGAGTACAGCCCCAAGACGCAAGATCAGCGCGTCCGTAGCTTTGGTGTAGCGGAGCAAAACGAAGACACTCCCTACATTTATCGCGTCGAGGCTGCAACCTCAGTCGATGAAATGGATGCTTTGATTTGGGCGGCTTACCGCCAGGTCTTTAATGAGCAAGAGACGATCCGTTTCAATCGACAAATCACTTTAGAAACACAGCTTAAAAATCAGACCATTCGGGTGCGTGATTTTATTCGGGGGCTGGCCAAGTCTGAGCGGTTTTATCGCTTAGTTGTCGAGCCAAATAGCAATTACCGTCTGGTTGAAATCGCCTTCAAACGGTTGTTGGGTAGAGCGCCCTACAGTCGTGATGAAGAAATTGCCTGGTCGGTGCAAATTGCGACGTTGGGTTGGAGTGGTTTTGTCGATGCACTAATCGATAGCGAAGAGTACACACGCTGGTTTGGCGATAACACGGTGCCTTACCAGCGCAAACGAAAGACTGAGCGCCCCTATAGCTTTACGCCCCGCTACGGCTCTGACTACCGTGACAAGCTACCACGGCAAGGCTATCGTCCGACTGAGCGATTTGAGCCACTGTTTGCTCAGTTTGAGCCGTTTAGCTGGGAAAAGCTACAGCAACGGTCTGACTGGTCAACGGTTTCTGGCTTAGCGGTAGCTGGGCTGGGTGTGATTGCTTTATTCTTGGCGATCGCTAGCTTAGCTGGATAGAGGAAATCGCTTATCCAGAGCCAATTTACGAGATAATAAGCATCAAGAATGGTAGAGTCGTGGGAAGACTCTACGGCTGTTCAAGATTCTGATTTTGTTAACACCACTCTAGGGAGATTTCTGGCATGGCACTGCCGTTGCTTGCATACAAACCGTCTACTCAAAACCATCGGGTCAAAAGCTTTGGTGCGGCTGATCTGAATGAAGATACCCCTTATATCTATCGCTTAGAAGACGCCAATTCTTCGGTTGAGATCAATGAGCTGATTTGGGCGTGCTATCGCCAGGTCTTCAGCGAGCATGTCATTCTCAAGAGCACGCGTAACTCGGCTTTAGAGTCTCAGTTGCGGAACCGTGCAATCACAGTTCGCGACTTTATGCGTGGGTTGGCTAAGACTGAGCGGTTCTATGACGCGGTTGTTTCAGTGAACAACAACTATCGTCTCGTGCAACTTTGCTTGCGTCGCTTCTTAGGGCGTGACTCTTACAACAAAGACGAAGAAATTACGTGGTCTATTGTGATTGCGACCAAGGGTTTCAATGGTTTTGTTGACGCTCTGTTAGATAGTGAAGAATACAGCGAAGCCTTTGGTGACTTCACCGTACCCTATCAGCGCAAGCGGATGGAGGGTCGCCCTTATAACTTAGTGACTCCTCGCTATGGTGAAGAGTTTCGCGAGAAAGTGGGTACTGTTCAGTACGACTGGCGCTTTACTTTGGACAAGTTCTACTCCAAGAAGTTCCAAGAGCGTCGCTTACCCGAAGGCGACCCCCGCAAGTATGCCGATATGGCGAATGCGATCGCGGCTCGGGGCAACTACGCTCAAAGCGTTCGTGCTTCTGACATTGATTACCTCAACAAAGTGCCACGCCGTCGTTAATTTGCGGTAGAAGGTACATTTGGGTCTGGCAGTTGTCTGCGTTTTTGAGTTAGCACGGGCTAATCAAAAAATGTAGGCGATCGCCAGACCCATTTTTATGGCGTTGTTGATTGGGCGGATAAAGTCTGTAATATAGCTGTCACCAATTGGTTTAGGACATTGAAAATAAAGAGGGTGTGGGAACTGCGCCCCCAGCCAAGGGTTCTACCCCTGCACCCCGTCCTAATCTAGATGACTACCGCTATACCAATTCTCTAAATCCCATTTACAGATCCTCGTAGGGGCGGTTCGCGTTCGTGTAGCGTTTCCGAAGGAAATACCGCCCCTACAGATAATCATCTGTAGCCCAGTTTTGAAGATTGGTATAAGGACGTTTTGCGGTTGCGTCACGTTCTATCGGAGATAACGCCGCTCGCATGGAGATGCTGATCCAAAAAGCACACATACATTCAGCAATGCCAAATTCTGTGAGAGCTATAGACAACAAAGGGAACCTAAAGATTTAGGCTCCCCATTGTTGATTCAAAGATTGAGCTGAAAACAGGATTTGTGCTGCTTCAGCCATTTTTTCGCAGGTTACTTGCCTTCTACTGATTGCAGCAGCGTCACTTTCAGCTTGTAGTTTCCTGCGGACAGCTCACCAAACGCCCGCACCCGAATGTAGTAGGTTCCGGTTTTGGTAATCCGCACAAATAGGAGTGAGTTAGTGGTGCCATCCGGCCCGTCATCATTTTCTGCAACGGTTGAGCCATCAGAAGCGAGCAAGGTGATGATCGTATCAAAGTTATCGGATGACAGATCGATCGCCAGTTGAGTACCTTCGGCCAGCTCTAGCACATAATCTCGTGCGAACCCACTTTGCCCAGTGGGAATATCTTTGCTCGTCAGCTTATCGGAGATTTGTTTGCCAGGGGCGATCGGAATCGGTTCGTAAACTTTACCCTGCGCCGCAGCTGGTAAAAGATGAGTGGTGGTCAGTAAAGTGCAGACGGATGAAAGACTAAACAGTAACGATTTGGAAATCCGGAGGCTAACCATTGAAAAAACAGGTATGTCGGGGGTCGATAAGTCAATTATGCCCTATGAAAAAAAAGCAATTGGATCTTAATTTTACGACGGGCTGGAGTTTAAGATTTTGCCTGAGACAGCAGCGCTTCTAAATCAGGGAACTGAATGTTTCCAGCTATTTTTTCCCCTGCAATCATAAAGAAGGGAGTGCCATCCACGCCAATCTCTTCACCCTGTTTCATATCAGCTGCGATCGCAGCTGTAGCAGCAGCACTTGCGCGATCGCTGTTGAATTTTTGAATATCGAGCTTGAGCGACTCTGCAACCTCCTTGTAGAGCGAATCACTCAAGCGGTTTTGTTGCTCAAATAGCGCGTTGTGATACTCCCAAAATTTGCCCTGTTGACCCGCAGCCCAGGCTGCTTTAGCGGCTGGCATGGCCTCAGCATGGATGCTGGTTAGTGGGAAATGCTTATAAACCAGAGTTAATCGGTTGGGGAAACGATTGAGTAACTGTTTGAGCGAGTCATGGGCTTTGGCACAGTAGGGGCACTGAAAGTCAGAATATTCAACCAGTATTGTTTTGCCATCCTTTGCGCCAGTTGTAGGTGATTGCCCAATGATCGTCGCGGGATTGCTCTTCAGCGCTTTGACATAGGTTTCGCGAGAAGTCTCTTGAGACTGCTGTTGCTTCTGTTGATAGTCACGCACTGACTCAAGAATCACTTCTGGGTTGTCGCGAATGACCTGTAGGACTTGCTCCTTAAATTTGGCATCAACCCCTGAACCTGTTGCTGAAACGCCAGAGCAGCCCCATAAGAAAAGGCAACCGATTAAGACTGCGATAGTGAGCGATCGCTGTCCATATTCTTTAAGCCAAGTTTGCAGCTTTGTGAGACCCCGTTGCCAGATGCTCATCATCGTCTCCTACAGTTTGCAACCCCAATTGTGACACAAGAAATTCCCTACTTGCCGAGCGTTAATTTGCCGAGGTTTTGGGGCGATCTCCAAATCCCAAATAACCGCGTGGGGTCAAAAACCATCCGGCATAGGTGCGGCTGCTTTGGTTGCCAATTAGAACGGTTGTGAGCATATCAATCGGTTGTTGCAACATCTCCGCCAGGGTCGTGAGGTTAATCGCTTGGTCGGGACGATATACAGATCGCACGATCGCGACAGGCGTATTGGGTGAGCGGTGTTGCAGAAAGATTTGTTGCGCGATCGCAATTTGCTCAGTTCGGTTTTGCGACTTGGGATTGTAAAGCGCCACAACAAAATCAGCCTGGGCAACTGCTTGCAGGCGTTGCTCAATGACGGGCCACGGAGTCAGCAAGTCACTCAAGCTGATGGCACAAAAGTCGTGCATTAGTGGCGCACCGACCCGAGAGGCAGCGGCTTGCAGGGCTGTAATGCCCGGAAAAACCTGCACCTCTGGGGTTTGTCCATCCCATTCGTGGGTTTGGAGCTGCTCTAATACCAGGCCCGCCATACCATAAATGCCGCAATCACCCGATGAAATGACAGCCACGGTTAAGCCCCAATTAGCCAGAGCGATCGCCCGTTCAGCGCGTTGCCGCTCTTGCGTAATCGGTAGCGCTTCGATAATTTGACCGGGGCGCAGTAAAGGACGAATTAGATCGACGTATAAGGAGTAGCCAATCACAACGTCGGCTTGCGCGATCGCGCCTTTCGCAGCGGGTGTGATTTGATCCAGCGCTCCTGGCCCAATACCGACTAACCAAAGCTTGCCTGTGCGATCGGTGTATTCTTGCTGAGCTTGAGCAATGGCAATGGTAACGGCTCCAGGTTGCCCTTCTGCACGAAAGATGGTTTTTGGCACGATGAGCTGCGATGTTTCATTAGCCGGGGGCTGGCTGGCCAGTAGGGCGGCGGCTTCCGCAACGCTGGGTGTCCCAACTTCGGCGGCAACAATGGCAGAAGGGGTCGGTACGGCAACGTTTTGAAGGGACTCTGCCGTAAAACAGCGGAGTGGCAAGTTGTACTGTTGGCAGACTTCGAGTAAACCGACTTCATCGGCTTTGAGGTCAATTGTGGCAATGCCTGCGATCGCCGCCATCGCTAACTGATGCTGCTGAAAAACAGTTTGGATGCCACTCGCAATCACACTGGCGGGAGTTCCCCGCTCGCAGCCAATGCCAACCCAAAGAACGCGGGGATGCCAGCACCCAACTGGAGCTGCGCGATCGCTCAAAACCTTTTCTGAAATCCAGACGGTCGGGGTGTTTGCTGTTTCCGCCATCGCAGGAGCGGTGTTAAAGAGAAAGGGATGCTCGGCTGGGAGATGCGCTTGCCACAAGGTTGAGCCTGCGGTTTGGACCACGTGAACGAGCTGTTGCTGGGCGATCGCGGCACTGAGCTGAGTCCAATCGCCGTTTCCCTTGCGCCAACCAAACGGCTCTCCCAATACATCAATGCCGGGTAAATTAGCGCGATTTGCTGCCCCTGTTAAAACCGGGGTTGCCTCTAGGGTTAGTGCAACTAAACGAGTCAGTTGGTCGGCCCCGGCCTGGTGTCCGCCACACAGGCTTACAACAAACTTACCTGTCTCATCCAGCACGACTACCGCCGGATCAGTCGCCTTGTTATTGAGGAGAGGCGCGATCAGCCTGACGACGGCACCTGTTGCCAGACAAAAGACGAAACTGGTGTGATTTTCCCAGAGCGTTGCCAGGTGTTCTTTAAGCGAACCAGCATAAACCTGAACCGCCAGGGATGAATCAACTATGCCATCGACGATCGCGGCATCAGGTACCCAAAGCGTTGCCCCTGACTGTTGCAAAAATGGTTGCAGAATGCGAACAGCGGTGGGATTAGTGGCGATCGCGGCGATCGGCGCAAACGACTGAAAAAGCGAAGACATCGGCAACCTATTCAAACGTACCCACCGATTTTGCCATTACTCGGCCTCTGCTTCCGCAGCCCGCTCTGCTCGTTCCTGGTCGTCGATCGCTTGCAAGGCGAGCAGCAGTTCTTCTTCACGGGTTTCAAATTCTTCTTCTTCAACGTCACCCATATCAAAGGCCAGTTGCAAGGCGAGCAGTTCTTTTTGTAAATTTTCTTTGACGTTCATCTCTGCGTCAACTCGTTCTTGGAGCTGTTCGGCAATCCAGGTAAGACCCGTAATCGGAGCGAAGAGGATGCGGAGAACCATAGACAGAGATGGGGCGAAAGGGCTGAAAAGCGCGAGTCTATCCGTTAAATCAAAGGAAACTCACATGCCTAAGCAGGACGGACAAGAATTTAGTCAAAGGCGTCGAGCTGGGCAAAGTTGTAAGGGGCTGTAAAGCTGTTATAGCGAATCTTGAGGCGATCGCTAAACTGCTGGTCTAGCTCCTCCACCTTAACACCAAACTCAGCTTCGGTTTCCCAGGGGATCAGGTAGGCGGCATTGTAGATCATCGCTTCGGTCATGGCGTCGTTTTCGACAATCTGGCTGGCTAGCGGATTCAGAGTGTCGCGAAAGGCTTGGATGATGGCATTTTTGCGGGCTTCGAGCGATCGCTCAATCGCTTGCCCGATCGAGACAACATCATCCATGCTCAGATTTTTGCCTTCTAAGCTGTCGCGCTGAGATTTTAGGGTTGGGTTTTCATCGAGCAGCATTTGCAGTTCGCTGTCCTGTTCCCAAAACACTTTGACGCCCACTTCGCGCTTCCCTTCGAGTCGGGTAAAGAGTTGCTTTAAGCTTTCACCTTGTGGCTGGATGAGTTGTTTGATCACTTCCTCCCACGTTTCGATGATTAAGCCAAACTGCAAAGGCAAGAGCGTGCGATAACCTGCTTCCATTGCTTGTTCTAAGACACGCTCATGCCCCAACAAATTTTTGCGACTGGCCAGGTAGCGCTCTTGTTGTGCCTCGGAGTAGAGGAAGACAAAGTCATCAACTGGTTCGACTTGCACGGGCTGTTGGTCAAGTCCGGTAAGGGCGAGGTCTTGGGGGCCTGGTGCGGGAAAAATGCCGTAGAGATAAAGTCCGTAACCCATAGGGCAATCAATATCCAAAGTTGAGCAATGAGGGAAAAACAGTCAGTTAAATCGGTTTTGAGGTCAGAACAAGTTGCAGTTTGGCGTGAATTAAGTTGAGATTGGCAAGACCCAGATCGACATCGCCTTGGAGGACGACTCCGGTGTTGAGCAGGCGATCGAGCAGTTCTAATATCGTTGGGCTAGCAGAGTTCTCACCAGGATAATAGTTGCCTGCTTTGGGTAGTAGAGTGCCAACTTCACCTAAATCAATATTGAGGTCTCTGGGGTCAATCTCAAACACGTCGCACAGCTGAATCACTTGTTCTTCTAACTTGCGAAGACTTTCAGCTGCACGCTCCAGGTCTGCTTCACTGAGTTCTTCAGCCTCCATACGACGAATCACCTGGGCTTCCATGAGTTGGCGCACCAGTTCGATCACGGTCAGCAATAAGGGAGCCAAACCTGCTTCCTTGCTGGATGTTTTAGGGGGCGTAATGGCCTGAACGGGAAGATCAGAAGTCACAAGGTTTTTAGGTTGAGTCACCAGCCTCTATTGTCTGCGATCGCTGCGGTAACGGCACATCCACTACAGGACGAATCACACCCGCCCCGTGACACCGATTGCAATACATCCCGGTGTTGGGGTTGCTGCCAGTGCTGTGGCAGTCGGGGCAAGAGGCGGTGCGATCAATCCGCGACTGCAACCCTTTGCCACAACAGGCTAAACAATAGCTCCGAGTTCCGGTAGGGGAGACTCCACCTCCATGACAGTAAGCGCATCTGACGACAGGCGGCACGATCCACTGAAAGCCTTTGCCATGACACGCAGCGCACTGGGAGAGGGGTGACATGACTCCGAAGCGATCGCGTCCCTTGCCCTGGCAGTAGGCACATGGGATCCGAATTTTGCCTGTCTTTTGGGTTGAGCTAGCCATGAATTAATTGTCTGAGCGATTGTTGCGGTGCCAATTGCGACCTGAACCTCCCGTTTGCTAATTTCTCAAACGAAATGAGCGAGCGTCACTATGACGCGACGCCAGGAGGCGAATGCCGTACCTTCTCAGCAACTACTCAAGTACCTATTGAGGTTTGAAGTTGTTGCCTAAACTTAGTTAACCCAACCACTCGAAGCGACTCAACAATTGCATCGACGTGTCGCTCCATTGAGTAATGTTGCATGGCAAAGTCATAACTCAGAGCTGCTTTAGCCTCGGCCTGTTGGCGATCACTCAAATGGCGAATGATAGCTTGTTTCAGTCCCGTTGCATCGCCTGGGATAAAGGAGTCAATCATTCCCGGTATCAAGTATTCGGTTAACCCCTGAGACGCTGAAGCAATGACTGGACGACGACAGGCGATCGCCTCAACCAGGGTTGTGACTCCAGCCGCGTATTTGTTGTCGATAGTGCTAACGACGACTAAATCGGCATCTCGGTAGAGTTGCACCAGCTCTCGCCATGCATAGAACTGGTGGGTCATATTGGCAGGCATCACCTTTGGGAAGACGCGTCCAATTGCCTTCGCATCTCGTGAAAAAGCACTGATTCGAACATCAACTTCCAGATCAGCCGTTGCTTCTGCTAATACCCGGTAGTCTCGTTGCTCTAGGCCGACACTGACGATCGTAGGGCGTGTTTTCAGGGAAGCCGGTGAGCCGGGAGTGAAAAACTGTTGATCGGCATGTCCGGGAAGTTGTTGTACACGCAACGCGGGGACACTCAGGTGCCGCTTGAGAAAATCGGCTTGAGGGGTGCAAAGTGGCAAAAACAAGTCAACGTGTTTGTGAATCTGCCAGAGTTTGAGCAATAGCCGTGCTTTGGGACGATCAAGGTTGTGGGTCACGATCGCTAATTTTGGACGATTACGCTTTTGGCTAAACAGGAACGCTAACGGAATACCGATATCTTCTCCGGTCGCAATCACGACATCTTCTTCAGAGAGTTGCTTGGCTAAGCGCCGTGCCATTGCCCAGGTTGCAGGTGTGCCAATTAGCTTGGCGTTGAGCCGATCTGTGAAATTCACGCGATCGGCTTCGGGTACGTGCATTGTCGTATTGAGCCGTGCTTGTAATAGCAACATGGCGTGCCGAGGACAGCGGCCCTGGCTCGACTCATGAGCAATGGTTTCTAAATTGGTCGGGCACCCAAACGCGATGTGATATTTCATAAAGCTTTCTTAAGCGCAAGTGGTCAGTGATAGGCAAATCTTTGGTAGCACTCCTTTTTGCTGGCTCAAATTTGATAGATAGCCATAAGCAGAAAACAATAGAGCATAAGTGTAAGTACTTATAAAAATAAACCAATGTGGTCTGAAAAATAATGATTTTACGTATACCCTTAAAAGTAGAATATCCTAGCTTTTGATGGTTTTTGTTGATTGTAGAGCCGGAAATAACCTTTGGGCGTTAAGGTGGAACGTTTGCGAGAGACATGCGTAGGTCTGTCGAGCTGATTATAAAATATTGCCCAGTTGTTGCGTTTTATACGCAACTTTGCGATCGCCTGCCCTGCTAACTGATTAGGTTTTGAGCTAGGGTGTAGTTAAGCTGGCTGTACTACGGCACCGTGGATTTCTTGACATTGGGTTTGCGGTTGCTCAAGGGCTTGTCAAAATAAAGCGAAAGAAGCAAAGTCTCAACCGTTATTTTCGATACACTTATGGAAGGTTTGCGATCGCCTTCACAGCTATGACATCGTTATCGGCAACCTGGCAACATTCTTTTATTGAAACCAATCACATTCGCTTGCACTCGGTGATGCAGGGTGAGGGTGATTTGGTGGTGCTGCTGCATGGATTTCCGGAGTTCTGGTATTCCTGGCGGTTTCAGATTCCATTTTTAGGCCAGCACTTCAAAGTGGTTGCGCCTGATCTGCGCGGCTACAACGATTCTGATAAGCCGCCGAGTGGCTATGACCTCGATACGCTGGCCGAAGATATTCGCGGGTTGGTGCAAAGTCTGGGCTATGCTCGCGCTCACATTGTCGGGCATGACTGGGGCGGCATTATTGCATGGCATCTGGCGCAAAAATTTCCTCACATGCTCGATCGCCTGGCTATTCTCAATGCGCCACATCCTCAACGCATGATGCATGAAATGTTCACCAATTTTGACCAGTTGCGCCGCAGTTGGTACGTTTTTGCGTTTCAGGTTCCTTTTTTACCGGAGTGGCTGATCCGTCAAAATTCACAGGAATTTGTACGGCGGCTTTTTCAAGATCAGGCCGTTCGCAAGGGCGCTTTCTCAAAAGAAGAAACTCAGGTGTATAAGGCGGCTCTAGAGAAGCCCGGTGCGCTTTCGGCGGCCTTAAGCTACTATCGCCAGCTTTTGATGCCCTGGAACTGGATGAAAGAGGTTGGGCGTGCCCCGCAGCCAATTACGGTGCCAACGCTGGTGCTATGGGGTGAGGATGATGCATTTCTCTCTCAAGAAAATACGAAGAACTTAGACCAGCTAATCGATGCACCTTATCGGTTAACGACGATTCCCAACTGTGGTCACTGGATCCAGCAAGAAGCGGCGCAAACGGTTAACCGGGAGTTGCTAAACTTCTTACGAGGTTAAGGCTGCTCGTCCTTGAACTGAGGGTTGCTGGTGGAAGTTTGAACTAGGGTTAACTTCTAAACAGGCGGGAATACTGGGTTTCGTGCCCCATTGCTGCCAGAGTTAATCCCCAGCTACAACTCTCAAGCGAGTCATCTGGTAAGTCCCAAATTTGCAGGGCGGCCTGATGAACAGAGGGGTTCAGGTCGAGCAGTAATTGTTGTCCGGCGGTTTGCCCCAGGGGAATGAGCTTGATGCCTGCGCTGATTTGGTTTGCAGCCCAACTGTGCAGGTAGCCGAGTAGGGTGACAAATCCTGTAATTTGCCAACTGGTTGCAATCACGGCGTAGGCGATCGCGAAGTTGCATCCTTCTTTCAGCAGTGTCTCGATCAGGGACGGGGGAAAGGATTGGGGCAAGGCTGGATCAGGTGTTAGCCCTTCTAAAAGACGGAGGAGCGATCGCCCCATCTGCCAGTTTTGTAAGCGGAGTTCTTCGGCTTCGCGGGTGGCTGAGAGCCAACGATTCCAGCGGAGAACGGTTTCCCAATCTTGCGCTTGAATGGCTTGATAGGCTCGCACCATGACCGCAGCATCCATGCGAATCGCGCCTAACATCAACTCGTCGTGCAGCCATTCTTGAAGGGCAGCGGCATTGGGCAATTGACCCTGGTGAACCAGATACTCTAACCCTTCTGAGTAGCTATAAGCACCAACTGGCAAAGCTGGACTCGTGAGTTGAAACAACCGCAAAAGGGCAGAATCGTCGTTCATGGTGGCGCAAATTCTCTCTCGTAGGCTCAATCAAGGTTCACTTTTGGGTTTTGTGGCTCTTTGGCGCACAGGCTAGTCATGGTGATGCTCGTAGGCACCGGACTCAGGCTGAAAAGGGGCGATCGCTGCGGTAACTTGTAACCCTCGATGCTCCAACATTTCACGTAAAACGGGGTCGGGTGAGAGGTGTAAGCGGTTGACTAAAATTTCAAGCGGAACGTGGCGGTTGCCGAGGTGGTAGGCTGCTTTGAGCAGAGCCAGGTCATTGGCTGCTTCTACGATGAGGATGGGTTCGGGTTTGGCAACAATTTTGACGCGGGTACCGTCCGCTGATTGCAACACATCTCCATCTTTAAGAGTTGTGCCGCGTGGCAGTTGTAAAAAAATGACTTCGCCGTTTAGAGTTTCAAAGCGATGGCGCGATCGCCCCCGTTCTTCAGCGGTTAAGGCGAGTTCTAAATCGGCAGTTACGTGTGGATCAGGCGATCGCTGACTCAAAATAATAGGCATATTTTCGACAACGAGAGGTTTTCCTTCAATGAAGCTTTAAATTTGTAGCGATTCACTCTGAAACGACGAAGACTCCTTAAAGGCTGCTTTACATAACAACCATTCAGGCGAAAGAATTGGTTACATCTGAATATACATCAGGCATTTAATCGGCTGTTTTATTTGTCGAATGGTTGGGCAGTATAAGAATGAATTGGACTCAGTTTTGAGCAGGCTCAATTGGCTCCACGATGGTTGATGGTGTGTTTTTAATCGACAAAAGTTGTTTTATTTAGTCTCATCCCCATGTCTTTACCGAGCCTTTCTTTGCCTCCGGGTTGCCCATTAATGGTAGTTATTGTGAACTACCGTTCGGCTAATTTAGTCGTAAATTGCTTACGCTCTCTGCAACCAGAGTTACCAACACTGCCAAATATGCGAGTGGTGGTAGTCGAAAATGATTCTGGTGATGACTCGCTTGACACGCTGAAAGGTGCGATCGCAACGGAGGGTTGGTCAGAATGGGCTACAGTTTTGCCAGCTGACTATAACGGCGGTTATGCTTACGGCAATAATTTTGCGATTCGTCCGGCTCTGGCTTCACCCAATTGTCCGCCTTACATTTTGCTGCTCAACCCTGATACGGCGGTGCGTCCGAATGCGCTGAAGGCCCTGGTTGACTTTATGGATAAAAATCCCAAAGTGGGTATTTCAGGCAGCAGTTTTGAAGATGGAGAGGGTAAACCCTGGTCGATCGCGTTTCGGTTTCCCAATGTATTGGGTGAGCTAGACGGTGGTTTGCGCCTTGGGGTTGTCTCAAAGCTGCTGTCAAATTTTGTGGTTGCGCAAGAGATGAAGGGCGTACCCTGCCAGGTTGACTGGTTGCCCGGTGCCAGCATGATGGTGCGGCGGGAAGTGTTTGACGATATTGGCCTGATGGATGAAGGCTATTTTCTCTATTACGAAGAAACCGATTTTTGCTTGCAAGCACGACGCGCAGGGTGGCTCTGCTGGTACGTTCCCGATAGTCGGGTCATGCACATTGCTGGCCAAAGTACGGGGGTAACTTCTAAGAATGGCCCACCAAAGCGACGCCCCCAGTATTGGTTTGACTCTCGCCGCCGTTACTTTCTGAAGAATCACGGCTTTTTGTATGCGGCTACGAGTGATGCTCTTTGGATCGCAGGCTATTCACTCTGGCAATTGCGCCGTGTAGTGCAACGTAAACCCCAGGCAGACCCACCAATGTACTTCAGTGACTTTGTGCAAAACAGCGTCTTTTTTAAAGGGGGCAAACCGCCGGAGCATTCTCCGTCTACTTAGGTGAGTAGAGCGACGCCTACCAGTTTTGGAGGTGTTCCCCTATTGTCTTTCTTCTAAAAAATCAAAGTCATTTCCCAATAGCCAGTGGATTGCTGAAGGGAAATGGCTTTAGTTTTTGAAAATTTAGGCTGGCTACTTCGAGAGGCCGTTGATTCTCTTGGCTAGCTCGACATCTAGGGAGGTAATCCCACCAGAGTCATGGGTGGTGAGGTCAATGGTGACGCGATCATAGACGTTTAGCCAGATGGGGTGATGCCCAATTGACTCTGCAATGAGCGCCACACTCGACATGAAGCCAAACGCCTCAACAAAGGATTTAAACTTAAACTCACGATGCAGATGGTCATCTTTTAGTGTCCAACCGCTTAGCTCATTGAGAGCGTTATCAATCTGGTCACTTGTCAAAACTGGAGCCGCCATTGCAATCTCTTCTTTAATCGAATAATCAGACGCAGTTGCTTGATGCCTAATCGTGACCACTGTGAGAGCCAGAATTAGCAAACAGGCTATTAACAGTTTCAGCATAGTAAAGTGATAGCTAGCTTGCAATCGGGCGATCGCAAAGCTAGATAGGAATAAGACCTATCATGCGGTTGCAGCGACTGAAATCGATGCGTTGCTTAAGCTTTTATCTTCTCAACAGCAGACTCAACAGTAGTGTGAAGTGAGAAAAATTGCTCTAGATGCACCATCTTCATGGTCTGAGTGACACGAGAGTTGGTCACAATCTGCAAGGATCCTTGATCGGTTTGTATTTTTTTGAACAGCAAAACAAGTGAACCGAGCCCTGAACTATCGACAAAATCAATCTTCGATAGATCAAGCACAATATTTTTAGGACCATCATCCACTAGCTTTGTCAGAACCTTTTTGAAGGTTGGCTCCGAAAAAGCATCTAAAAGTCCTGTGAGGCGAACAAGCTGATAGCTTTCCTTGACTTCACGGGTGCCTCTCAAACTGACCGTCAAGGTTAATGGTTCAGGAATAACGCCCTCCTCGCCCTATCGTTCCAAAACGACGATTTAGTATACACCTTAGTAAATGCCTTTACCAGGTTATTTTGATTCCGACTATCTTAACGGATCTGGGGAAAGAGGGGAAAGAAAATTCTGACAATCTTCTTGAGGGATTTTATAGGCAAAGCCAAAGCCGTATCCTCGCTTAAAATTCCCAAATCCGTAAGGGTTGTGTTTAATTTGCTGAGTTTGCTTGCTGTCGCGCTGCATACATTTGCTCGATAAATTTCTCAAACAAGTAATCAGCATCGTGGGGGCCGGGGCTGGCTTCGGGGTGATATTGCACTGAGAAGATGGGTAACGACTTGTGCCGTAGCCCTGCAACCGTGCGGTCATTCAGGTTTAGGTGAGTGATTTCAACCTGGGTCTGTTCTAGGGACTCTGCCGTGATCGCAAAACCGTGATTTTGGCTGGTAATTTCAACCTGCTGGCTTAACCCGCAAGGTTGGTTTAACCCTCGATGGCCAAATTTCAGCTTGAAAGTTTCGGCTCCCATTGACAGCCCTAAAATCTGGTGTCCCATGCAGATCCCAAACATGGGTTTTTGGCTTTTAAGCAGGGCTTTTGTCGTTTCAATGCCTTCGACGTTGGCGGCTGGATCCCCTGGCCCATTCGAAAGGAAAATGCCATCGGGATTGTATTTGAGAATTTCTTCAGGCGGTGTATTGGCTGGAACTACAATGACTCGGCAACCATAACTGGCTAATCGCCGCAAAATATTACGTTTGATGCCAAAGTCAACGGCAACAACGGTGAGGGGAGTTTCATCGGGCGATCTCCCAGGAGAACCGTATTGCCAGTCGGGGTCGGTGGTGTCTGACCACTCATAAATGGTTGAGGTAGTGACCTCTTTGACGAGGTTTAAACCGGCCATGCTAGGGGCATCTTGCACCCGCTGATGGAGCTCGACAGGGTCAAGAATCTCAGTCGAAATGCCACCATTCATGGCGCCGACCGATCGCAACCGACGGGTCAGGGCTCGTGTATCAATTCCAAAGATGGCGATAACTTTGTGTTGCTTTAAATAATCCGGTAGCGATTGCGTGGAGCGCCAGTTGCTTGGCTTGAAGCAAATGTTACGGGCGATCGCGCCTCTGACTTGAGGTTGGCCTGACTCTTCATCGTCTGGGTTAACACCTGTGTTGCCCAATTCGGGATAGGTGAAAGTCACAATTTGACCCCGATAACTTGGGTCTGTTAACACTTCCTGATAGCCTGTCATACCCGTGTTAAACACCACTTCGCCAATTGTCGTGCCTGTTGCGCCAAACGACCAGCCCTTAAAGGCGGTACCGTCTGCTAAGACCAGTAATGCAGGTTGTGTTGCCGCAAGAACCATACCACTCGCTTACCAATTCAATCGACCTATTATTGCACGACTCGATTGAGACCAATGTATCCCTAGGGCCTGTTTTAAAACTATAGCCACATCATGATAGAGGCTATAGTCAGCATGGCAAGGTAGTTTTCAGCTTTCTTCTCATAGCGGGTGGCAATGCGACGGAATTGCTTCAGACGATTGAAACACCGTTCAACCCGGTTCCTCTGGCGGTAGAGCGCCTTGTCAAACTTTCCTCGGTGGCGCTCATTCTCCTTACGAGGAATGGTAATGCGAATGCCCCGTCGGCGTAAATAGCGTCGAATCTTGCCGCTACTGTACCCTTTGTCTCCACTTACCCGCTTGGGACGCAGACGAGGTCGTCCCGCCCCCCGACGTTTGACGGCTCCTTGTTCCATCAATGGTTCAAACACGACGGTTTCATGGCGTTCACCCACGCTCAATAGGAAGGTAATCGGCCGCCCATTGCCATCACACCGCAGATGAATTTTGGTACTGAATCCGCCTTGAGAGCGTCCTAATGCCTCTCGTTGCTGAACTTGCTCGAGCGCTGATAAGGGGCTTTCCGAGTCTAGATCCCCCTTTTCGCCCCAGCGGCCTGTTGATGCGCCCGGATGACACTGCCATCGACAAAATGGATGTCCCAGTTGAGGTTGCCTTCGTGATCCGCTTGTTGTTGCAATTGCGCTAGAATTCGCGCCCATACTCCCGTTTGACGCCAACGGTAAAAGCGCCCGGCCACCGTTTGCCACGGTCCATAGCGTTCGGGTAAATCTCGCCACGGTGCTCCAGTGCGATCAATCCACAAAATGCCATTGATCGTGGTTCGATGGTCCTGGTTCGGGCGTCCGACCACGGGCTTTTGCGGTGGTAAGAGGGGTTTCAATTTCTCCCATTGAGCATTGGTTAAGTCGCCACGACGATAGGAGGGAAGAATCATAGTCAGACCCTGAATGCGCTAACTCTAGACTACCAAAGGATCTCAAAGGGTTTTAAAACACGCCCTAGTTTTAGCGCAATCCAACAGTTCTGCGTTGAGGGGCGATCGCGCCCAGGTTTTCCTGCTTAATCACGTTGCCCGCTCAGCATGTTTGCCAAATCGAGTTAAAACGTTACTTGGGTTGGTTAAAACTTCAGGCGTTCATTGAAACAATGAATTTAACGGTTGCAGAAATTGGTGAGCAGGGCTTGCTTCAGCGAATTCAAGCGTTTTGCCCAGCCGATGTGATTGGGGATGATGCGGCGGTTTTGTCGCCTGCCCCTGGCTCATCTCTAGTTGTGACCACCGATGTATTAGTGGATGGGGTTCACTTTAGTGAGCAGACCACTCCACCGGATGCGGTTGGTTGGCGGGCGGTTGCTGCGAATCTCTCGGACTTGGCCGCGATGGGCGCAACCTCCCTAGGGATTACGGTTGGGTTAGCGTTACCAGGAAACTTATCGGTGGCTTGGGTTGAGGCTTTGTATCGTGGCATGACGGCATGTTTGCAGCCTTATCAGACGGCGATTGTCGGTGGTGATGTGGTGAGATCGCCCATTTGTTCCATTGCCATTACTGCCTTGGGACAGGTGCCGCCCCACCAGGTCATCACTCGGTCAGCGGCTCAGGTGGGAGATGCCATTGTGGTGACAGGCTATCACGGGGACTCGCGAGCTGGACTGGAACTCTTGCTGGGGGCGAATACTCGATTAGCGGCGGGCGATCGCGAGCAAATTTGTCGGGCACATCAGTATCCGGTGCCTCGCCTGGATGTTTTGCCGTTCTTACAAGCGCTCATGGCTGACTCAGACTGGCGCATTGCCGGGATGGATAGTAGCGATGGGTTAGCGGACGCAATTTTGCAAATTTGTCGTGCCAGTCGGGTTGGGGCAACCATTCAGCCAGAACACATTCCCATTTCGCCAGCCCTGAAGCGGTTTGTTGCTGCCGAACAAGCGTTGGAGTGGGCCTTGTATGGTGGCGAAGACTTTGAGCTGGTGTTATGTCTACCCCCTCAAACAGCAGCCAGTTTAGTCAAACAATTGGGCGGAGGGGCGGCGATCGTGGGAGAGATTACGGCAACCCCCGAAGTTTGGCTGACAGCTGCATCAGAAACCGCTGAACCGACTCAGTTACTTTTAGAGAAAGGTTTTCAGCATTTTCAGGGGTGAGCTGACAGGTGGCTAATTACGGCGGAGAACTCCTTTGCCTGCTAACCGAAGCCTTAACAGAATTTTCGCGGTAAGATGCGGTCATGAAGAAGCGCGTCTTGGGACTGATTGGGATTGTTGTAGCGATCGCTCTGGGTTTAGGGCTATTGAGTCGGCTGGCTGCAGAAATTCTTTGGTTTCAAGAGGTTGGCTTCACCTCTGTTTTTCTCAAGCGCATCGTCACTAAAGGGGTGATTGGTGCGGTTGTGACTGGAGTAAGCGCAATCTTTTTGTTTGGCAATTTGGCGATCGCGGAACGGTTAAAATTCTCCGACCCCAAGGTAAGTTCAGCTTCACCCGACCAGCTTGAACCACCGATTGCCTACAACTCTTTCCCAGCTGCGGGAGAACTAAAAGCGTCCTACCGGAATCCGATGCGGTTTCGGTCGCTGTTGCCGTTGGCGATCGGCCTGAGTTTGCTGATGGGGATTTTGCTCTTTCGCTATAGTCAAACCCTGGCTAATCTTTGGACGTTTAATCAGTTACGGGCTGATATTTCCCCTCCAATGCCAGCTCCCTTCAGAATTGCAGTGATCTGGCAAGTGGTACAGCAATTCTTTACAACTCCTGTTCTTCAAGTAGGGGTATTAGCTCGCGCCGGGTTAGCCCTTGCAGGGGCGATCGCGCTGTTGGTCTATCCTTACTTTTGGTTGCGGGCGATCGGTGCGGGTTTAAGCCTGGGGTTTGGCTATGTCATGGCTCACTACTGGGGTCGTTTTTTGTTAGCGCTGAATGCAGCCCCGTTTGGCACGACTGACCCGATTTTTTCACGCGACTTAAGTTGGTTTGTCTTTGGGTTGCCTGTAGGTCAACTGCTGGAATTCTGGTTATTTGGCCTGTTTACGTTTGGCCTGATCACGATTCTTTTGACCTATTTGCTGGCGGGCAACAGCCTCAGTCAGGGAAAATTTGTGGGCTTTACTTCGGGGCAACGGCAACATATCCAGGCTTTGCTTGCGTGCGTTATGCTGCTGGGCTGCCTGCGATTTTGGCTCAACCGCTATGAGCTGCTTTACTCTCCAGACGGATCAGTTTACGGTCTGGGGTTTACTGATCGCCTTGTTTTATTGCCTGTTTTTTGGGTGTTGAGCGGTTTAGCAGCGGCGATCGCCCTCTTTTTAGGCTGGCAGGCATTTCGCCCCCATTCATTCTTAAAGCAGCGCGCTCAGGTTGTGTTGCTCGATCAATTTGCCTCAACCCGTTGGCTCCTGACCTTTTTCTTTGGGGTTTCTCTGGTTGGTACGGCGTTATTACCGTTGCTGGTGCAGACGCTAATTGTTCAACCGAACGAGTTAGAGCGTGAAACACCTTATTTGCGCCACAACATCGCTTACACTCGGCAGGCGTTTGGTCTGGATGCGATCGAGGTTGAGACGTTTAACCCACAAGGCACCCTGACCTACAAAGATTTGCTAGCCAACGATGAGACTGTACGCAATATTCGCCTTTGGGATTCTCGTCCTCTGCTGCAAACCAATCGGCAATTACAGCAAATTCGACCTTACTATCGGTTTCCAGATGCAGATATTGACCGCTATACCCTGTTGCCAAGCCAACCCGGTCGTGTAAGCGAGCAGCAACAGGTGCTGATTGCCGCGCGTGAATTGGACTACCCCAGTGTGCCGCAAGAAGCACAGACCTGGCTCAACGAGCATTTGATTTACACACACGGGTATGGTTTTACGATGAGTCCGGTCAACCAGGTGGCGACGGGTGGATTACCGGACTACTTTGTCAAAGATTTAGGGTCAGCGGATTCTGAAAGTGGGTTGACGGTTTCGAGTGAGCGAATTCGGGCGAGTATCCCGATTGGGCAACCCCGCATCTACTACGGTGAAATCAGCAACACTTATGTCATGACTGGGACTCAAGTGCAAGAGCTTGATTACCCGGTTGGCAATGAGAATGCTTACAACGTCTACGATGGCCGTGGTGGAATTAATATCGGCAATCCGCTGGTGCGATCGCTATTGGCGTATTACCTGCGTGATTGGCGCATGATCTTTGCCCGCAGTTTTACAGCCGATAGTAAGCTCTTGTTTCGGCGCAACATTAACGAACGAGTCCACGCGATCGCGCCGTTCTTGCGCTTTGACCGTGACCCTTACCCGGTGCTGGCAGATACCACCATCACCCAAAACGGAGGTTCTGCTGCCTCCGATGCGGGCAACTACCTGTACTGGATCATTGATGCCTACACGACGAGCGATCGCTTTCCCTACTCTGAACCAGCCCAAAAAATTTACTTAGACAGCGACGATAGCCGCCCGTTTAACTACATTCGCAACTCGGTCAAGATTGTGATCGATGCTTACCACGGCTCTGTAGAATTCTACGTTTCAGAGCCAAACGATCCGCTGATTCGGGCATGGCAGAAGATCTTTCCAGAAATGTTTAAGCCGCTCGATGCGATGCCGCCGACCTTGCGGAGCCATATCCGCTATCCGATTGATTTGTTTGAAGCGCAAGCAGAGCGGTTGTTCACCTATCACATGACTGACCCGCAGGTGTTTTATAACCGAGAGGACTTGTGGCAGATTCCGACTGAGATTTACGGCAATAAGCCGCAACTGGTCGAGCCTTACTTTTTGATTATTCAGTTACCGCAGGAGCAATCGAGCGAATTTATTTCGATTTTGCCTTTTACCCCTAATCAGCGCACAAATTTAACCGCTTGGTTGGCTGCGCGATCGGATGGTGATAACTATGGAAAGTCTCTGCTCTATGTGTTTCCAAAGCAACAACTGTTTTTTGGGCCTGAGCAAATTGAAGCTCGAATTAACCAGGATCCGGTGATTTCACAACAAATTTCGCTGTGGAATCGGCAAGGCTCAAGCGCGATTCAAGGCAATTTGCTGGTGATTCCGATTGAGAACTCACTTCTGTATGTTGAACCTCTATACCTCGAAGCCGAACAAAATAGTTTGCCAACCCTGGTCAGGGTAATTGTTGCCTTTGAGAATCGCATCGTCATGGCCGAAACGCTTGAACAGGGATTGAGAGCAATTTTCCTGCCCGATCCTGAAACCCCGGCGATCATCCGTCCGGTTGAGTAGGCTGCATCCAATTGAATGGGCGATCGCCTTTGAAACAGTGATCTGACCTTAGAAATGGCCTTCTGTAAAGAGTTGCAAACTGTGGTTTAAGCCCGCGTAGCAAGGTTCTTACTTTACCCTTGCACCCTTTGATCAAACACTGGAATAAGCGACACCTTCCGCAGGAGAGGCGGTTTAGCCTCTCGCAGGGGTTTGGGGGCAACGTCTCCAAGGCTTGTCGGCTCGAAATATAGCGCTACGCATAGAAGTTGGTACAAGAGGATGTGGGAGCTGCGCTCCCAGCCAGGGGTTTCACCCCTGCACCCTGTCCTAACATTTTCCAGTATTGCTATAAATGGATTCAAAAGAAAGCTTGTTTGGTAGAGAAAAGCGAAGATTTGGGGGCGGCGGAGCCGCAAGATCGGGGGACTTTCCCCCGCGCCCCCGCTCGTAGGGGCCTCACTCCCCTACAACCCCCGCAAGGTCGCGCGTGTGGGGGTTGTAGGGTTAGCTAGCTAAATGTTGTGTGTCGCAAGATTGGCACTTCGATCGCTGACAGAGGGGGCGGGTGAGGTGAGGCGGAGGTTGTAAGATCGCCTTTGTAATAGCGATCTGACCTTATACCAATTCTCTAAATTCCATTTACAGATCCGCGTAGGTGCGGTTCGCGTTCGTGTAGCGTTTCCGAAGGAAATACCGCCCTTACAGGTAATCATCTGTAGCCCAGTTTTGAAGAATTGGTATAAGTTGAATGGCTTCAAGCGGCTCGATTCAAGGAAAATTGACCAAACGCTCATAAAAAATTGGAGGAAGTCATGACCTCCTCCAATTAGCAAAGCGCTGATTTTAGGACTAGCTGCGGCTTTTCTGAGGCTTACTATCCGCTGCTTGCATGGCTTTTACCAGTTGGGCTAAACCATACTCCAACTGCGCACCGGCATCGAGCGCAACCCAACCATCGGGGGTCTGTTGGCGAAACTCAAAGTGCAGGTGTGGCCCGGTTGAAAGACCTGTACTACCAACGCGACCAATCACATCCCCTTGCTTCACCGTTTCACCCGGCTTAACAAACACCTCTGAAAGGTGAGCATAGAGGGTTTCTTGCGTGCCTTTGTTGTGCTGGAGTGTGACTGTCAAACCATAGCCACCCAACCAGTCAGCGATCGCCACCTGTCCGGCGAGGGCAGCCAGTACGGGAGTGCCCAACGGTGCCCCTAGGTCGGTGCCTGTATGAAAGCGAGACTCACCTGTAACCGGGTGAATGCGCCAACCAAACAGTGAGGTAATCGGCGCAGGAATCGCAAGCGGGAAAATCAGGCGAATGTTGCCATTGCCGATTTGCACTGGCGGGCGATAGGTGCGGTAGTCGAAATCGCGCGTCTTGTAATAGTTTCGCCCAGAACTGGTGGTCTGCCCCGGACGCACAACACTCGAAGGACTCGCGGTATACGTCGTCCAATTGGTGTTGCTGCGCCCCCGGTAGGACTGTCCACTTGAAAACTGAGGTGTGCCTGCATAACGACTGGGAACTTCTGGGGTGGCACGGGGGGTATACCGCTCGGTTGCACCCAGACTATAGGGAGTCGGGTCAATATACACTTCTTGACTCTGAAGCTTGCGAGTAGGTGCCACGGGAGCCGGAGCGGGAGCCACTTCGACCGGGGCTGGAGCCGAAGCCGGAGCCACTTCGGGAGCCGGAGCGGATTCAACCGGAGGCATGTCACCGATCGCGTCAATCGCCTGGGCTAACACAGCAGAGCTGCTGAACACACCCAATAAGCTGAGAATGCTAGCACTCTTAATCACAAGCGATCGTGTCACTTCGTGCGAGGGTTTAACGGGCGGCTGATTCTGAGGTTTCATGGTGTTCTCAGTGAGGTTTAGGGAGAAGGTTGGGTTGCAGGAGCTGAATTGGGTTCAGCCGGTGAAGCAGTAGCGGGCGGTGTCTCGGTGGCCCCTGGTGCAGGTTCAATCGTCGGAGCTAAATTTGGGACATTTGGGGCGGGTGTCACTGTATCGGTTGGCTCAGTTGCAGGTGGGCTGGCGGGCGTTGCCGGAGTTGTGCCGCTGGGGGTAGTGGTACCAGCAGGCGACGCTGTCCCTGTCGGCTTACCCGTCGTCGGGGTAATGTTGGTTGTTGCACGCCGCAGAGCGGCCAGAGCGCGGTTGTAGTTCAAAATAGCCGTTAAGCGGTTACTGCGCGCACGCGTGAGGTCAGTTTCTGCATTGATCACGTCGGTCTGGGTACCCACCCCTGCTTGAAAGCGCAAACGTGCCAATCGCAAGGCTTCTTCGGCTTGAGCTAGAGCCAACCGTGTCGTCTCAATATTGCGCTGGTTTGACACTAAGTTGGCATAAGCTTGCTCGACCTCAAATCGCACCTGGTTTCGCACATCAGCAAAGCGCGTTTCGGCAATCTGGCGGTTTACCTCTTGCTGAGCCGCTGCCGATCGCGCTGCGCCACCATCAAAAATGCTCCAACGCAGGTTCGCGGCTAGGCTATACCCGTCAGCTGTACCCAAATCGTCGTCAAATTGGTTGAGCAGGTCATACTGAGCCGATAGGCTGATCTGTGGCCCTAAAGCTGCTAAAGCCGCACGCCGCTGTTGCTCTGATAGTTCACGCTGCGCCAGTTGTTGTTCTAGCTCAGCCCGATTTTTATAAGCCAGTACGATGCTTTCTTCGAGGGTCAACCCCCAGGTGCCTGCCAACGCAATGGTGTCAGCCGCTGCTAAATTGATCCCCTGGGGCACGCTCAGGCGTTGAGCCAATTGCCGTCGCTGCACTGTTTGTTGGGCGATCGCATTGGTTAAGTCTTGCTGCGAGTTAGCTAGCTGTACTTCTGCTCGCAACACGTCAAAGCGAGTTCCCAAGCCAGCTTGCTCTAACGCTTGGGCATCACGCAAGCTCGTCTCGTTGTTGCGCACCGCTGCCAGACTAATCCGTACTGTTTCGTCGGCTTCCTGGAGGTTGTAATAATCATTGGCAACATCCAGCCGTAACTGCTCCTGTGCGACTTCTAACGCAAGTTCGTCAGAGCGGAGCTGTTGCTCAGCCGCCCGAATTTGCGCAGGCCGCTGCCCTGATGTAAACAGATCATAGTTAAGAGATAAGCCACCGCTTAAGGATGTACGTGCATCATCGTTTTCATTGAGAAAGCTTTGAGACTGCCCCGATAACTCACTACTAGCGCTTTGCGAATTGGTCAGCCCTGTCTGAAGGTCAAGCGTTGGGTAAAGAGCGGCTTGAGCTTGACGCAAAGCAGCCCGACTTCGTTGTAATTGGAGTTGAGAAACTTGGAGGGTGCGGTTATTGCGCTCGGCTAGCTCGATCGCCTGATTCAGCGTGATCGGTTGAATCCCCCGCAGTCTCACCTCTTCGGGATCCGTCGGAAACTGAAGCGGGTTAGGGTCAGGGTTAAGCGACTCAGGCGCGGCACCTTCTTTGGCAGGGCCAAATGGCTTGTAGGGTTTACCATCAGGCAGGGTAATGTTCTCAGGTGAATCTAAAACGGGGTCACTAGGAGTTTTTGTTTGTAGGGCTTGAGCCTCTTTTTTAGCAGTAGGCATCCCTGGTTGAGCGCTTTTTAATGGCTTCGCAACGGCTGGTTTCAACGCTGACTGAGGCTGTTGGGCTGTAGCGGTTTGAGGGGCACCTGCAATGGGCTGCGTGGAACTAGCCGTATTTGCAGGTTTGGCCTGCGGTGCTGCGGTCGGTTGCTTCGTTGATGGCGATGGCTTTTTAGTGGTTTGAGTTACAGGCGCTGCTGGCTTAGCAGGCACCATTTCAACCTGAATCGGTTTAGTAGCTTCAGGAGTGGTTGACGCCGCGATCGCGGTCGGAGCGTTCTGCGGTAGCGATACTGCTGCGGTAGACCCTTTTAGAGGTACTGCAACATGCAACTCAAGAGATTGCTGAGTTTCGGGTGCTGGTTGAGCTTCGCTTGGAGCCGCATCTGCTCCACTCTTCAAACCTTGCCCTAAGGTGAGGGCGGCACCCACACTCACAAGTAGTAGTCGAAAACAAAATTGCATACACTCTCTAACAAATCACGTTTCAAAACTCACCAAAAAGAACAAGAGGAGCCTTTTGCAGAATACTGGCTTTAGGGAAGCTTTGCAAAGCTTTTTACCTCTCCAATCGGCTGGGGAACTCAAACCAAAAGTTGATAGTCATTTGAAACCATTCAGCTTCTCAGTCTGGATCACAGTTTTCGAATCTGTTCCTATTCGGTCAGCTTCAAAAAAACGTTACAAACATCAGCACAGAATTTTTGACAGTTGGTGAAATCAATTGGTTCAAGCAAATGGAACCTTTTGTGGTTTCACTATCTCAGTAAAAACCGAAGTTGTTCTTTTGAGCCTATAGAAGAACTTAAACCAAAGGAGGTGATGCAAATGTCCCTCTTTCGGGTTCACCAAACTGGGTGATTTTCCTCAATATAATTACATTGGACAGCAACCTAATCAGGGAAAAACGCGATCGCCCTTTTGCACTTCACCTAGTTCATCAGAAGAAAGGAGGATTCTGGCTCTACCGAAAGAAGTATTCCTAACAGTGAGTTGACCTGCGATCACTGAGCTGTGCTGGTAAGTACTGACAAAAACCAGAGTGGAGGCTGCACTTTTGCAACAATCAACCCCTACCTGGCCAGCTTCAAAACATAACTTTCAGCCAGGTTTAATAACTGTTTGCGGCTGTGCAACCCTGGGACTTTATTCAATATTGATTGAAGTGGGGTTAGACGAAGAACCTCCATTACTGGCACCCAGGCGATAGTCGGCGTAGAGCTTATCCCGCCAATCAAAGAACGGCTTAAAGGTGCCGATGTCCGCAATTCCAGTCACGCCACGTCCCTTCAGGGCTTCTGGTAAGTTGACGTAATTGCCTTCAGGAAATTTGATGTACATCGTCAAAGCGGCAACGGCAAAGTCGGCTAGCGTTGGCTGCTCGCCTAGCAGGTAAGGCTGCTCTCGCAAAATGAAACAGAGAGCCGTTAGATCTCGCTTGAGTGCATCTTCTGCCGATTTGATCGCGTCAGGAGTCAAACCCAGTCCTAGCCCTAGCACGTCTAGCACTTCTCGTGGTACGGAGCCAACCAGCGATCGCAGCGGGTCGGGCAAGCTTTGCGGTAAAAAGGCTTTCCGAAAGGCTTGGTCGCGGTTGAGCGCACCGATCATCGCTTTACGGGCATTGAGGCCAATCGATTCGTCAGCCCATTGCTCAATTAATAGACACAACCCTTTTTGCTTGGGATCATCGGGAATCAATGGATGATCGGGATACTGTCGGTCAAGATAGTCAGCGATCGCGGTTGAGTCAGCGATCACTTCATTCCCGTCTTTGAGTACAGGCACTTGACGTTGGCCTGACATGCGCATTAAGTCAATTTGACCAATGCCAGGAGTCACCTCAATTTTGCGGTAAGGCAAGTTCTTATAATCCAGAATGAAGCGCACCTTTTCGCTGTAATGGGACATTTCAAACTGGTAAAGCTCCAGCATGGCAAATCTCCAGAAATTCACGTTAGCAGTCACACGCCTGTAACTCTAGCGTGAATTTGAGAAGCCGAACCAGGGAATAACCTAAATTTAATGGCGTGGAGGGAGAGAGTAGGGAGGGTGTGGGGGAGTAGGCAGGGAGTAGGGAGGGGATGGGGCGTGAGGGAGTAGGGAGGGGATGGGGAGTGAGGGAGTAGGGAGGGGATGGGGAGTGAGGGAGTAGGGAGGGGATGGGGAGTGAGCAGGGATTAAATGGGTTCGATATTTGGTAGGGGGCGTTCAATCCATTGCAGGACGTAGATACACTTGCTAAACCCGCCCGTACAGTTTGCGGATTTGTTAGATTCTCATTCCTTAGAATTTGGTGGGGTTGTTATATTACTGGTGCTGGAGCGGAGATTGGGGATGGCCGAGATTACTGTGACTGTCAAACTATTTGCTGCCTACCAGGAGGCATACGGTGTGCCTGAGTTGAGGCTGCAAGTGCCAGAAGGGACGACGGTTGAAGGCGTGCGCGATCGCTTAATTGAGCAGCACCCTGAGCTAGAACAGTGGCGCAATTTGACTCGCTTTGGGATTAATTTAGAATTTGTCGAGCCGAAAAGGACGGTGCAAGAGGGGGATGAGGTTGTTTTCATTCCTCCGGTGAGTGGTGGCTAGTCACAACCTCGGCGATCGCGCGTTAGGATTTTACTTTCATCCCTGATGCAGGGGGTGGTTAGCTTGGTACGCGGCGGTTTAACTGAGCCATTGCCCAGCGTAAGTGGGGGCCGGGGTCAAAGGTTTCCCAGCCTTTGGCGGTGCGTTGGCGTAGCTCAAAATGCAGGTGGGGGCCAGTTGAGAGGCCGGTGCTACCGACTCGCCCAATCATTTCGCCCGGTTGCACCCATTGACCGGGACGGACTGTAATTTCTGACAGGTGTGCGTAGAGGCTATTTTGGCTACCGCTTTCGTGTTCAATCACGACGGTTAGACCGTAGCCATTGTGCGATCGCGCCGTGGTCACACGTCCGGCAAAGGCGGCTAAAACGGGTGTGCCGTGAGGCGCGCTGAGGTCTGTTCCCCGGTGCATCCGGCGACCACCTAAAATCGGATGTCGTCGCATCCCATAGCCTGATGTAATGACCGCTGGGCCAGGTAAGGGGAAGCGAAACTCGGAGCTACCTGCAACGGGCATCTGGGGACCAACTGCTAGCGCCGGAGTCGGTAAGCTCGGTGGCGGCAACTCTGGCAATGGATAGGGAGCCATCGCAATTTGGGTTAAACCGGGGTTTGGGTCAGAGGATGTACTGGGTGCTGACTCAGGTTGCACCATCACAAAATCGGGCTTGACGTTGGCCTTGGGGGCGGTACTCACTAACGCGGGTGGCTCAACGGCGCGACTATTGGTGGCTTCTAGGGTGTTGATGCGGCTGAGGGTGCGGTTACGTAATTCGGGTGACAAATCGGGGGCTTGTAAGAGGCTACGAGCAGCCCGATAGTCTCCTTGATTTGCCAGTTCAAGCGCTTGAGCAATGCGCTGATCACCTGTTTCGATCGCCATTTGAGCGCGATCGCGGGCAACAATTTCAGCGAGTTTTGCTTCGACAATTTGACGACGTTCGGCGATCGCTTCGACTTGGTCAGAGGGAGCAGCCTGGGTTGGCAAAGTGTCTTCCGAGGTCGTTACTGCCTTTGCTTGTGTTTCGCTCGCCGCAACTGGCACTAATAGCGAATCTGATGCAGACGCGGATGGGACGCAAGGCTTGAGCAGCGGTTCAGCGCTTTCGATAAATTCTGCTTGGGTGGCTTCAGGGGCAGAAATGCAAGTGTTTTCTGAGCCTGTTGTGACCGATGCTTGGTCAGAAGCGGGGCTAACTGAAGCGGTTTCAGGAAGCGTTTGAGGCTGCGGAGTGGGCAGCGAAGCCAGGAGTTCGAGCATAAGCTTTTTATGAAACGCCGCTAGAGGTTTCGCTAAAAAGCATCACCTATCCGGATGATTTCTGAGAAAAATAAAGACGTAAAAAGGTAGAAATTGTTTCAATTTTTTTAGCCTATTCCGCTTTGTTTCTGATACTAATTTCAATTCGGAATGCGATCAATTTCACATCCGAATTGATCGCATTAAATCCCCTGGTAAAAGGGAATACCAGCGACAAGGGATATCCACCTGGGCGATCGCACTCTAAATCGGTATAAAGTGCAACAATCCAAACTGTTCCCTGACTTTAATCTGCCGATAGCTACAACCCTTTGTTAGGAAAAAAGGCAGCTGGGCGCTCGCAGCAGGGAGCAGGAATAGAATTGGGTTGAATTAAGCTGGAAACGCTTAGCTGTCAGGCTTTTAACGAATAATTTCGTGCATGACGCGAAATCGTTCTTTGATTTCGGGGTCTTCCACAATGAAAGCCTGAAAGGTTCTCTGAGAGGTGCTTTTGACAAAGTCAAAGGGATTGGTTTTGGTTGGCCCAATAAACACGTCGATGTGGTTGCCTTTAATTGCACTGCCCACATCAGCCGCGTAGAAGTAGCCATCATGCACGACTTGCTCGCCCGAAGGTAGCGTCACAGTCACGCCTTTCGCCTCTGGAATGAAGACAACAGAACCAAAGGGGATGCGGCTGCGATCGACGGCGATTGTCCGAAATGGGGTCGCTCGAAACTTGCCGGAAGCGTAACCGTAAGGAACGGATGCCACCCGAAACCGGGCACGACCGACCTTTTTGATCAGACTTTTTGAAAGACCTTTGAAGTAGGGCGAGCAATCGGCTTGCTGGCGAGAGCCTCGTCCGGCAAAGCCATAGGTGACGAGTTGGTCTTGCTTTGAGATTTGCACGACCCCCTGCACAGCGGCGTAGCACCAATCACGACGGGTCAATTTCGGCCCTAACGGGCGGCCTTTGATATCTAGCAGGCGATACCCTTTTTTAACGGGAGTTGCCTTATGGACGTAGTAGTACGTCGCCCATAACTGCATCGGGGTTTTTACCTCTGGAGTTGGTTGGGCAAAGGCAATCCAGTTAGCGGCGGTATCTGGTATGTCCGGCGCAGCTTCATCGTCTTGATTCAGGTCGATCGCCCCGGTAGTTGGCTGAATCACACTCTGCTGCTCTGGCATCGGCACAAAAATGGGAATTGACGCAGACGATGTAGTAACAGTCTGAGCCATCACCGGATCAAGCGTGGTCGTAACCGCTCCAGCGAGCAAACTGAAGCTGGTCAGGGGAAGCACAAATAGTCGAGAAATGTTCATCACCTAAATGTGTGAGTCGCAACACCATTGCTTTCACCCAGACGGGTGTAGCATCCGGTAAGAATTATGAGGGGCGATCGCACAACTGTCACCTGGGTATCTGAAATTTGGTTGCGATCGGGCAATCTTAAAAAAAGTCAAAAGGTGCATGGCAACAGCGATCTAGAGCCGCAGACTGTGGCTATAAATTTTTTGCTCTGTCGGTTGAACAGTTTTTCTATGAAGAGATGACGCAAAGTGTGTCAGGCAATTTCGACACAGTACACTGAGAGGTAAAATTCTTTTACTTGAGAACCATGACGCTCCAACAAGATTCGTTATTTGAGCGGTTTCTTGCTCCCATTTTTGAGAAGTTTCTAATTGACAAACAAGCCCTCAAATATCTTTATGAGAGCATTGATTGGCAAGCGGCCACTGAGCGTCTAAATAATCCTACGGTGGTTTACCCCGACTACTATGCCAAGCGTAACTTTCATGGCATTGAAGGGGGCTATCTAACGATTGGGGCAGCCGTCACCTACGATGCCATTACTCAATATGTGCTGCCGCCCAATGAAACAATGGTGCGTCAAGGCTTGCTCCAGACAATTCGCAGTCAGCCTCGCCGCATTCTTGACCTGGGTTGTGGCACTGGGTCTTCGACGCTGCTACTCAAACGGCGTTTTCCGCAAGCGGAGGTGATCGGGCTTGACCTGTCGCCCTATATGCTGGTTGCCGCCGAGCAAAAGGCTCAGCAGTCAGGCTTACACGTGATCTGGCGGCATGGATTAGCAGAGGCAACCGGATTACCCGCCCATGCGTTTGACCTGGTGACAACGTCGCTTTTGTTTCACGAAACCCCAGCCGCGATCGCCCAGGCCATTTTGCAAGAAAGCTTCCGGCTGTTGACGGTAGGGGGAGAGTTTGTTTTACTCGACGGCAATCAAGCGGTTTTGCGCCACACGGAATGGCTCAACAATATTTTTGAAGAACCTTATATTCGTGAGTATGCGGCTGGCAATGTCAGTGATTGGCTCAAGGCTGCCGGATTTGCAGCGGTGCAAACCCAGGACCATTGGTTGTTACATCAGCTCAGTCGGGGCGCAAAACCCCTTGCAAACGAAGAGTCAGAGTCAGCCGAAGCCATTCGTGCGACTGACGGTTTGACCCCTCAATGGGCAATGGGGTAGTAAGAAGTACCCAATTTAAGTTATGAGTTAAAGGTAAGGGCAGTTAGCAGCGTGTCACTTTCTCATGACCTTAAAGGCAGTTTTATTTGATTTCAATGGCGTTATCATCAACGATGAACCGCTCCACGAACGGCTGATCGAGCAATTACTCATCGAAGAGAATTTGCGCCCCAAATCAGGCGAGTTTCGTAAATATTGCCTGGGCCGCAGCGATCGCGCCTGTTTAACTGAGCTTTTTTCTCTACGCGGGCGGTTTTTGGCGGATGCGGCCCTTGACACGTTGGTTGCTCGCAAAGCAGTGGCTTATTTGCGAGAGTTAGAAGCAATTGACCCGCTACCAATCTATCCAGGCGTGCCGGATATTCTGTTTCATTTGCGTGCAGCCCAGTTGCCGATGGCAATTGTGAGTGGTGCCCTGCGGTCAGAAATTGAAACGGTGTTGCAGCGATCGCAGTTGCACGAAAACTTTTCGGTGATTGTGTCGGGTGATATGCAACTGTCCAGTAAACCTGAACCCGACGGATATTTGAAAGCGATTGAGCTACTGAACGAAAAAAATACGGGCCTTAATCTTAAGCCATATGAATGCTTGGCGATCGAGGATACGTTTGCGGGGATTGAGGCCGCCAAACGGGCAGGGATAGCCGTTGTGGGCGTGGCAAACTCCTATCCATTTCATATGTTGCAGCGGCGAGCCAATTGGACAGTTGATTATCTCATCGATCTTGAAATTGATCGGATTCAGAAAATTTTGACCCAAAAAGGGCAAGTGCTTAAAGCCAGCTAAGCAATCGCAGAGTTACAACACGCGCGTTGATTTTTTTGAGCTGCCAAATCGCGATCGCGATAACTGCCATTTGAACTTTTGCGATCGCTACCTTCTGAGCCGAAAAATACATCTACCAAAAGGATGAATCACCTGTGCTATTAGCCTTTTGGTATTTCTCGTATAAACTCAAACTGATCTATTTAACTGAAAAAATTAGTATCTAAAAACACATTTTATTAAGGTTAACAAGCGGTTAAGCTCAGGATCTCAATCTGTCTCTAAAAGGAGAAAATTGAAGTCTATACCCTATCTGTGGTTTCGAATTATCTGTTGACAAATAAGTATAAAGTTTCTATGAATATGAGAAACCTCTCATGATTTACACGTACGTGTAGAATCAAAATGCTAGACGACGTAGAGATAACATCTAGAAGCTTGCACAGGCTTTGTTAGGGATGTTTCTACATTCGTTCAGAGCGTTTCTCTGATGTGATATTTGTGTTCCGCTTAAAGAATATTCGTGGACTGAACAAAATCTATTAAAGCAGTCTTGCCTCATCTTTCAGTACGTAACTGACAATATCAAAACCGACTCTCAAACCAAATGAGTTCTTGCTAGAGCTTATTTACTGGTTTGATTCAAAGGCTACAGACATTTGCCCCATACTCATCTTGCCTACATCCATGATGCTCTCAATCGTCATACCTGTTCATAACGGTGGTGAAAGCTTCTACAAATGCTTGCAAAGCCTTGAATGCTACGGCTCGCTTGCATCAGAGGTGATCATCGTTGTTGATGGTGGAACCGACAATTCCCTCGCACTAGCCCGCACCACTGCTGCTAAAGTCATTGCTCTGCCTGAAGCGGGTGGCCCTGCCAGAGCTAGAAATATTGGGGCAAGCGCCGCTTCAGGAGACATTCTTTTCTTTATGGATGCGGATGTCACCCTAAAACCCGATACGCTTAAGCAAATCATAGAAGCTTTTCAAGCAAAGCCTGAAATTGATGCGCTGATTGGTTCTTATGATGATGCACCCGGCGCAGAAAACTTTTTGTCGCAGTATAAGAATTTGTTTCACCATTACACTCACCAAACAGGCTGCGAAGATGCTTCTACCTTTTGGGGGGCTTGTGGTGCCGTTCGGCGGGATATCTTTCTCAAGGTGGATGGTTTCAATGAAGCTTATCGCTACCCTTCTATAGAGGATATCGAGTTTGGCTATCGATTAAAGCGAGCAGGGCATCGCATTCTGTTGTGCAAAGCTGTGCAAGTTAAGCACCTAAAACGGTGGGAGCCTTTCTCGCTCTTGAGAGCTGAAATTTTTTATCGTGCAATACCCTGGACAGAACTGCTTTGGCGCGATCGCCAATTTGTCAACGACTTGAACTTGAAAACGTCCAGCCGGGTTAGCCTTATCCTAACTTTCAGCATCCTCGTGTTATTACTTTTGTCATTTTGGTGGAATAGCAGCTTGATTGGAGTACCTATCCTTGCAACTGTACTATTTGTCATCAACCTATCTGTCTACCAGTTCTTCTATTTTAAGAAAGGACTTTGGTTCGCAATAAAGACGATTTTTTGGCACTGGCTCTACTTCTTATATGGTGGAGTTGCCTTCGCAATTGGCACGATTCGTTATCATCTTGGTTATCAATCAGCCAGCACTCCAGTGTCTTTGCCCTAGCTGCATAACCATAAAGCAGAACTTGCACGTTTTAAGCTACAGTTTTTTGGAGGTATTCATGGAGAGCCGTTCTACTTTGATTATCGGCGCGGGTCCTGCTGGATTGACGACCGCTTACGAGTTGGCAAAACACGGTGTGAAGTCGGTTGTTTTGGAACAAGCTGATCGAGTTGGAGGCATCTCTCGTACCGAAACCTATAAGGGTTATCGCTTTGACATTGGGGGACATCGCTTTTTTACAAAAGTGACAGAAGTGCAGCGAATTTGGTACGAGATTCTCGAAAAAGATTTCATTAAAGTGCCGCGTCTTTCGCGCATTTATTACCGAGGGAAGTTCTACAAATACCCGCTTTCGCTGATGAATACGGTTTCTAACCTGGGTATTTTGCCAAGTTTTACAGTTTTAATGAGCTACCTTAAAGCCAAGCTAAAGGCTCGCTTGGGGATGCGAACTGAGCCAGAAACGTTTGAAGAATGGGTCACCGATCGCTTTGGTGAGCGGCTCTACAAAACATTTTTCAAAACTTACACTGAGAAAGTTTGGGGCATTCCCTGTAACAAGATTCGAGCTGATTGGGCGGCTCAGCGGATTCAAGGGATGTCGCTCAAGCGGGCGGTAATTAATGCAATCTTTGGCAGTCAAAATGCCAAAAGCTTGATCAAAGAGTTTGATTATCCTGTGTTAGGCCCCGGCATGATGTGGGAACGGTGTCAGAGCATTTTAGAGGAGGCCGATAGTCCGGTTCATCTCAATACCTCTGTTGTGAAGGTTGAGCGCGAAGGTACCCGGATTAAGGGTGTAGTTGCACAACAGGGCGATCGCACCTTCTATTTGACTGCTGATCATTATGTTTCGAGTATGCCGATCACGGCTTTGCTGCGCCGACTTGATCCTCTGCCGCCTGACTTTGTGTTAGAGGCTGCCAATAAACTGAAGTATCGCGACTTTCTCATCGTGTCTTTAATCGTCAACCAGCCTGACCTCTTTCCTGACAACTGGTTGTATATTCATAGTCCTGAGTTTAAGGTTGGGCGAATTCAGAACTTTAAGAACTGGAGTCCTGCAATGGTGCCTGATGCGACAAAGACGTGTCTGGGTATGGAATATTTTTGCAGCGAAGGGGATCAGTTGTGGGAAATGAGCGATCAGGAGTTGATTGCGTTGGCAAGTCGAGAGGCGATCGCGCTGAGCTTAGGTGTACAACCCGGAGATGTCGAAGATGGCGTTGTAATTCGTCAAAAGAAAGCTTATCCAGTTTATGACGGTGAATATCGTCAACATTTGCAAGTCATTCAAGACTATTTAGAAACGTTTGAAAACCTGCAAACTGTCGGACGCAATGGTATGCACCGTTATAACAATCAGGATCATTCCATGATGACGGGCTTGCTAGCGGCAAAGAACATCCTGGGTGAGCAGCATGACCTGTGGAACGTTAACACTGAACGCTCTTACCACGAAGAATTCACCAAGGAAGAGTGGAAGCAGACGGACGAGAAAAAGGAGAAGGAATATCTGGTGCCTGTTGCCTCCAAAGTGTAAGCCATTGCACGGGGCTTGAGGGCTTGCATCACCCGCAACGTTCGTTTTATCGACACTCAGGGAAATGAAGTCGGATTCAAAGGAGTTGCCTCCATGTTGCTCAGTGAAACTCAATCCATCACTCAACCAGAGGGCCAAGTGGCAACTCCGCCGTTTGTTTCCGTGATTATCCCTGTTTATAATGATGCGGTGCGGCTGCAACGGTGCCTTCAAGCTTTAGAGCAGCAGACTTACCCCACCGATCGCTATGAAGTGATCGTGGTTGATAACGGCTCAGCTAATTGTGTTGAGATTGCCGCGATCGCCGCTCAATTCAAGCACGCGATCGTTGCTTTAGAGACGGTGCCTGGGTCTTACGCGGCTCGCAATCGTGGCATTGGGCTTGCCAGTGGAGAGATTTTGGCATTTACAGATGCGGACTGTATCCCGGCGGCTAATTGGCTAAAGCAAGGTGTCAAACATTTGTGCCACGCGCCAAACCAGGGACTTGTGGCAGGCCGGGTCGAGATCTTTTTTGAGGATGGGCAGCCTGTGACGGCGGTTGCGCTGTACGAAAAGGTGACTGCGTTTCCCCAGGAGCAACTGTTAACACAGCTTAAAGGGGGCGCGACAGCGAATGTATTCACGTTTAAGTCGGTGATGCAGCGGGTCGGTTGTTTTAACCCCAACTTAAAAGCGCGAGGCGATTTGGAGTGGGGCAAACGGGTCTACGCGGCGGGTTACGAGCAAACCTACGCCGATGATGTCTGGGTGGCCCATCCGGCGCGATCGTCCTACGCGGAACTCTGCCAGCGATCGCGACGATTGATCGGTGGCATTTACGATGCTCAACAGGCTCAAAATTCTTCCTTCCTGCAGCAAAATCTGTTCTTTGTGAAAGAACTGCTCAAAAATCTTGTGCCACCGCTCTTTTTTATCTGGAACACGTTATTTGATAAGCGGCTTGAGACGATCGCCCAAAAGCTGAAGGTTGCCGGGGTGATGTGTTTGGTGCGGTATATCAGCGCTTTTGAACTGCTAAGACTCAAGCTGGGAGGTCAATCAATTAGGGTTTAATTTCATCTGTCAACTAATTTTTTATGGTTTATGCGAGTTGCATTTGTTGTTTGGGAATTTCCGGTTTTGTCTGAAACGTTTGTCCTCAATCAGATCACAGGTTTGATTGATCGAGGGCATCAGGTTGATATTTATGCCCATATTCCCGGTGATACCCAAAAAGTTCACCCTGATGTAACTCGCTACGATCTTCTAGCACGAACTTCCTACGTCCCCTCTATTCCCAAAAATGTTGGCTTACGCCTGCTCAAGGCAGTTCGATTATGCTTCCAAAACTTTCAGCGCAATCCCCGTCTGGCTCTCAGTGCGTTGAATTTTGTGAGGTACGGTCAGCGATCGCTTTCTTTATGGTTCATTTACGCGATCGTGCCGCTGCTCGACACTCCGACCTATGACATTATTCACGCCCAATTTGGCACTGATGGGTTAACAAGCTTAGCCCTACGAGACATTGGGGCGCTGCGTGGCAAACTGATCACAACCTTTCGGGGTTACGACATCAGCACCTATGTGCAAGCAAAAGGTAAAGACGTTTACCAGTCCCTATTTCGGTCGGGGGACTTTTTCTTAGCGAATTGCGAGTTTTTTCGGCAACGTGCGATTCAACTGGGCTGTGACCCGACTCAGATCAAGGTGCATGGCTCTGGCATTGATTGCCGCCGCTTTACCTTTAAACCGCGTCAGCCTGCTGCCGATGGAGTGACGCGCATCGTCACAACCGGACGTTTAGTTGAGAAGAAGGGCATCGAATATAGCATTCGGGCGATCGCGCAGTTGCTACAACGTTATCCCAGGCTAGAGTACAGCATCGTTGGCGAGGGTGAACTGCGCCCGGAATTGGAGCGGTTGATTGAAGCTTTGGGAGTGGGCGATCGCGTTCATCTGTGTGGACGCAAGCAGCAGCAAGAACTGATTGAGTTGTTAGATCAGGCGCATCTGTTTGTGGCTCCCAGCGTGACCGCCGCCGACGGCAATCAGGATGCGCCCGTCAATGTCTTAAAAGAAGCAATGGCGATGGGTTTGCCGGTGGTCAGCACCTTGCATGGTGGCATCCCAGAGTTAGTTGAGGATGGTATTTCTGGCTTTTTGGTGCCTGAGCGCGATGTGGATGCTCTGCGCGATCGCATGGAGTATCTCGTCACTCATCCAGAGCGCTGGCTAGAAATGGGACTGGCCGGACGCACTTTTGTCGAAAACCACTTTGATATTGAGCGTCTCAACGATCGCCTGGTGGATCTGTATCAACAAATGCTGGCGTCTCCCAACCAACCTGCGATTGCCGATCATCCGGTCTTATTACCATCAACCTGACTCCACCTTTTTGCGATAAAGTCCTATGAATCAACCTGTTACAGCCAATCCATTCGTCACAATTGTGGTCGTTCCGCGTGAACGATTTAGTTGTACGCAAGCCTCGCTTGAAAGTATCTACACCCATACAACGTTGCCCTTTGAACTGGTTTATGTGGATGGCAACTCACCTAAGCAGGTTCAGACTTACTTACAGGAACAGGCGATCGCCAAAGGCTATCAACTGATTCGGACTGACGCTTACCTCTACCCCAATCAGGCCAGAAACATCGGTTTGGCAGCGGTTAAAACGAAATATGTGGTCTTTATTGATAATGATGTGATTGTGTCACCGGGCTGGCTCGAAGCTCTGGTCAATTGTGCTGAAGAGACGAATGCAGCGGTCGTTGGTCCGTTGATGTGCCAGCATGAACCCTTGCATGAGGAAATTCATTTTGCGGGGGGTGAGTCCCATGTTTGGGTTGACCCCAAGGGCAGACGACGACTACGCGAAAAAATGTATCACCAGGGGCAAAAGGTCACGAAATTGCGATCGCAGTTGCAACGCCAACCGACTGAACTGGCTGAGTTTCACTGTGTGCTTGTGCGGCGTGACGTATTTGACCGACTGGGCAAACTGGATGAATTGCTATTTAACACAAAAGAACACCTCGACTTTTGTATGAGCGTTCGCGCTCTAGGCGAAACTGTCTACTTTGAGCCTGCCTGCCTCGTCACCTACGTACCTGGCCCCCCGCTGGAATGGTCTGACTTGCACTACTACATGCTGCGCTGGAGCAACGCCTGGACTTTGGGGAGCCTGCACCGTCTCCGCGATAAATGGGAGCTGGCAGAGGATGGCTACTTTCAGGCGAAGTACAAAAAATTGGGGTGGCGGCGTTATGGCACGATCATTGAGCCGTTTGTGCGACGACTGACGCTTGGGATAGGCAATACCTTCTTAACTCGCGCTTTTGCTCGCCTGGAGCATGAGTTGAATCGGTTTTTGACGCATCAACATACGCAACAGGCTCAACGCTTACAAATGCAGTCCGTTAGCCAATCATCAGTCGCTCCAGCTCAAGTGAAAGCTGAACCACCCATGTATTCGGTTTCGACTTCGCCTGAGCCATGACTTAGCCTGGAATCTTTTTTCTGGTTTTGCCTCACCGCTGCGATCGCAGCTTTTCTCTCTCACCATCACATGGATACATCTTGCGCTTCACTTGCGATGCCAACTGCTAGCAACTCATTGTTAACTTCAACAAACGATTTGAATCGTTGAAATACAAGGTTTAAGGTCGTTTAGCAAGTGAAGTGTCGCTTCTAGCTGATTTGCTCTGGTTGATATCTAACTGATTTTCGCGATTATCTTTCACCTGTTGAATCTTATGTCGATGCCATTACCATTTATCTCCATTGTTATCCCCACTTACAATCGGCCTGAGCGGTTAAAAAACTGCCTTGCTGCGATCGCCCAACTTGACTATCCTCGCGATCGATTTGAAGTGATTATTGTCGATGATGGCAGCGAAGTTCCACTAGATGACGTTGTAGCAGACTATCAAAACACGCTGAATCTGCTACTCATCCGACAAGCCAATGCAGGCCCGGCTAGTGCCCGCAACCGGGGAGCAGCGCAGGCTAAGGGTGAGTATTTGGTGTTTACCGATGATGACTGTATGCCCCATGCTGATTGGTTGACAAAGTTAGCCAATCGCTTTGCAATAGCACCAGATGCGCTGGTTGGGGGCTACACAATCAATGCTTTGCCAGATAACCTCTGCTCAACCGCCAGTCAGGTATTAATTGATTACCTGTATCACTACTACAATCAAACGTCGCAACAGCCGAGTTTCTTTGCTTCTAACAATTTTGCGATGCCGACCAGCAAGTTTCGTGCGTTGCAAGGATTTGATGTGACATTTCCTCTGGCTGCAGGCGAAGACCGGGAGTTTTGCGATCGCTGGCTCTATCATCACAATCCAATGCTGTACGCCCCGGATGTGCAGATCCAGCACGCCCACCAATTAAGTCTGCGTACTTTTTGGCGACAGCATTTTAACTATGGTCGGGGGGCTTATTACTTTCATCAAATTCGGTCAAAGCGCAATCAAGCTCAGATCAAAGTTGAGCCTTTTTCGTTTTATTTCAACTTGCTGACCTATCCACTCCGACACCCCTCTACGCACTCATCGATGTTGTTGGCTGGTTTACTTTTTCTCTCTCAGGTGGCAAATGTTGCAGGTTTCTTTTGGGAGCGATCGCAGCATCAACCTGGCCAACTCAATGAAACATCTCCTTCAGTTCATTAGAGATTATTTTCAGGTTGTATACTTTAGGCGACGCTCTGTTTTTCCTCCATTGACTATTAGAAAGATGGGAATAGACAGAGATGCGAGCCACGCTGCTGAATTTACCAATTCTGCTTTTTTCTTTTAAGAAAAAGCCTGAAGCCTTTTGCTAGCAGCAGTTTCCAGAACTGAGCGATGCTCTATCGACTGAATCGAATTTATCCTCCAACAAACTGGCATCGCTTTCTGCTAAGTGCGCGAACTCGAATTCTTGCCGGATTAGTTCTACTCGTCTTTTTGTCAATTCTGATCTCGATTGTGCTGATTCGCGAGATTCTATTTGCTCAACTTCAAGGGCGACTGCAGCGATCGCTGCAGCAAGAAGTAAAAGAAATGCAAAAGCTTATAAAAGGACGCGATCCATCGACGGGGCGCTATTTTGGCAATGACGCTCGTGCGATTTTTCGTGTCTTCTTTTCGCGCAATATTCCTTCTGAAGATGAATATTTTGTTGCTTTGCTAAATGGCGAGCTATACAAAACCAGTTCTGGCAATACACCCGAAACGCTTCAACCTGATCTGCAGTGGTTGGCACGGCAGGCGCAAACTCAGGAGTCAGTTCCCGATACTGTAACAATCCTGGGTGAAAGATTTGTCTACCTGACTTATCCTCTTCCTACGATTGGGCCGGATCGGGGAGTCTTCATTGTGATGGTTTCGCTGAGTAAACAACGACAGCAGATTGATCGGGCGACATTAGTTGCTGTGAATGTTGCTGTTTTTGTCACACTGATTGCCCTGTTTTTAGCATGGCTTGTGATTGGGCGAGTGCTATCACCCCTGCAAACGCTGACAGAGACTGCGCGATCCATTCGAGGTTTAGACCAAAATCTGATTCAAGCAATCCCGGTTCGTGGCACTAATGAGATGGTGGAGTTGACGATTACGTTTAATGAGATGTTGCACCGTTTGCAGACATCATTTGCGACGCAACGAGAGTTTATTAATGATGCCAGCCACGAACTGCAAACCCCAATTACTGTTATTCGAGGACATTTAGAAATTTTGCGCCACACACACCAGCGGCACGCAGAAATCCTGGAACTTGTAACCGATGAACTCGACCAAATGAGCCGTCTGGTCAACGATTTACTCTTGTTAGCTAAAGCTGAACGGCCTGATTTTCTCAATCTAGAGATGGTTGAAGTCAGCCAGCTAACCGAGGATCTTTTTACGAAGTCCATCGTGTTAGCACCTCGCCAATGGATGCTTGCTTCAACGGCTCAGGTGCGCATCGTGGCCGATTACCAACGCCTGACCCAACTGATGATGAATTTAATTCAAAACGCTGTTGAGTACACTGCTGAAACAGATGAAATTGAGGTTGGCTCTCAATTAATTGATGAGCAGGTATGTTTTTGGGTACGAGATACAGGGATTGGCATTAGTCCTGACGACCAGGCCCGAATCTGGCGACGATTTGCTAGGGGCAGCAATAGCCACCGTACTAGCAAAGGCGCTGGCATTGGCTTATCACTTGTCAAAGCGATCGCTGAAGCCCATGGAGGATCTGTCTCTGTTTGGAGCCAACCTGGTGTAGGCTCTCGATTTACCGTCATGCTACCCATAGACCCTTTGTAGGAGGACGGAAGTTGAGCGATCGCATTCTTATTGTTGAAGATGAACCTCGAATTGCCGCTATCTTAAAAGCTGGTTTAGAAGAGAATGGTTTCTACACTACTACGGTCGATGATGGCAAACTGGCTTCTCAACTTGCACGTAGCGAAGACTTTGACTTACTGATCCTCGATTTGGCACTACCGGGCCTGTTTGGTGTGAATGTAATTGAGAGCTTGCGAGAACGTGGAGAACATATCCCAATTATTGTTTTGACGGTATTTCAAGACATTCAAGATAAGGTGCGGGCGCTAGAAGCGGGTGCAAATGACTATATGACGAAACCTTTTTCGTTAGAAGAGTTAGTCGCGCGGATTCGAGTGCAGTTACGGCAACAGCGATCGCCCATGCATACTGAAAATCTAGTATTGAGTGTGGGTGAGTTAGTTGTTGATCTACGACGACGCGCGGTTCAGCACAAAGGAAACGCGATCGAGTTGTCAGCCCGAGAGTTTGCTTTGCTAGAGATTTTGGTGCGTTATGCGGGGCAAGCACAAAGCCGAGAAGATCTGCTGAATCAAGTTTGGGGACTTGATTACGACTCTAGCTCGAACATTGTTGATGTCTACATCGGGTATTTAAGAAAGAAGTTAGGCCAGAACTTAATTAAAACTGTTCGTGGTGTAGGTTATCGCTTACAAGTGAATAGTTGAATAAAGGGCAGTTTGTCGTTGGAATCTTGCTGTTTACGAAGGATAAAGGGAGCTGCAAGATCGGGGGACTTCTCCCCTGCCAAAGCATTTTCGCTGGCACAGCGTCAGCGAAAGATACTTCGTTCCCCGCCTCGTAGGGGCCTCACTCCCCTACAACCCCCGCGAGGTCGTGCGTGTGAGTGTTGAATGGTTAGCTAGCGATACGGTGCGGGTAATCAGGTTAGCACTCTGGTCGTTTACAGAGGGGATAGGTGGGGTGAGGCGACGGTTGCAAGGGCGATCTCCCCAGCCGTATGTCAGTGCTAGGGCGTGTTTTAAAACCCTTTGAGATCCTTTGGTAGTCTAGAGTTAGCGCATTCAGAGTCTGACTATGATTCTTCCCTCCTATCGTCGTGGCGACTTAACCAATGCTCAATGGGAAA